>Ga0164305_10000031_pt1 | contig 36087 bp, 24 predicted proteins | sample Whisoiple_237_MG_FD_110215 | JGI IMG/M metagenome (GOLD analysis project Ga0164305, IMG submission 110215) | Soil microbial communities amended with pyrogenic organic matter from upstate New York, USA - Whitman soil sample_237_MG | ecosystem: Environmental > Terrestrial > Soil > Agricultural...
GTAAAGGACAGCCTTGGGTGAAGACGATAAACCGGATTCCGGGGCCGTCTACGGTACCAAAAGATTCGATTGAATGAATGCGACCAATTCCCGACATTTAATTTGATGTTTGTTGGTAGGGATTTTGAGAGCAGGGATGAGGGGGAGGGCGGGGTTAACAATAGCCTGGATTGCGGATTTTTCGTTTGGTTGCTGAGGCTCGATCCCCCGAAATCCCCCTTAAGAAGGGGGACTTTGAGAAGTGGACGGTTCCCCTTGAATCCCCGGATAGTCGGGGGAATTCAAGAATACTCTTGTTCCCCCCTTCTTAAGGGGGGTTAGGGGGGATCTGGCCTCGTAGTTCAACAGCGAAACTAGACGAAAAAAGACTTATGCAGAACCAATTATGTAGGCGCTTCTTGAGTCCCCCTCAGCTCGGACTTCGTTTGACAAGGAGCGGTTTCAACCGCCGATTCCAATGGAATTTACACGCGTTCGTGGAAAGTCCGTTTAATCACATCTAATTGCTGTTCGCGGGTAAGTTTGATGAAATTAACCGCATAACCGGAGACGCGAATTGTTAGCTGGGGATAGTTTTCTGGATGTTCCATCGCATCTAGTAATGTTTGCCGATCGAGGGCGTTAACATTGATGTGATGGCCGCCATCGTGGAAGTAACCGTCTATAAGACTAACTAGGTTGTTAGTCCGATCGCTCTGGGTTCTGCCCAAGGCCTGCGGTAGAATCGAAAAAGTATTCGATATGCCATCTTGACAATCGCTGTAAGGCAGTTTTGCTACAGAAGATAAGGATGCGATCGCCCCACAGGAATCTCGGCCGTGCATCGGGTTAGCACCGGGAGCAAAGGGTTCGCCTGCTTTACGTCCGTCGGGAGTGCTACCAGTTTTTTTGCCGTACACTACGTTAGAGGTAATCGTGAGTACCGATTGAGTCGCTACAGCGCCGCGGTAGGTTTTGTGCTGGCGAATTTCGTTCATGAAGCTTTGCACGAGTTCGATGGCTAGACTGTCTACGCGATCGTCATTATTGCCGTATTTGGGATATTCTCCTTCGATCGAGTAATCCACGGCAAAACCTTGCTCGTTGCGAAGCACCTTAACTTTAGCGTGTTTAATCGCCGAGAGCGAGTCTGCCACCACGGACAGTCCCGCAATTCCGCAGGCCATTGTCCGGTAAACATCGCGATCGTGCAATGCCATTTCCAGGCGTTCGTAGCAGTATTTGTCGTGCATGTAGTGAATGACATTCAGCGTATTGATATACGTTTTTGCCAACCACGCCATCATTTCTTGGAACCGGGCTCTTACCTCGTCATAATCGAGATATTCGGTAGTAATCGGTGGGAACTGTGGCGCGATTTGGTCGCCGGACTTCTCATCTTTACCGCCGTTAATCGCATAGAGCAAAGTCTTAGCTAAGTTAACTCGCGCGCCGAAAAACTGCATTTGCTTGCCAATTCGCATGGCAGAAACACAACAGGCGATCGCGTAATCATCGCCGTATTGAGGACGCATCAAATCGTCGTTTTCGTACTGAATCGAACTTGTGTCGCTGGAGACCTTCGCACAGAATTGTTTGAAGTTTTCCGGCAAGTTTTCCGACCACAACACGGTGAGATTTGGTTCGGGTGCAGTACCGAGGTTGGAGAGAGTGTGTAAGAATCGGAAACTGTTACGAGTTACCAATGTTCTACCGTCATTGCTGGTACCGCCGATCGCCTCTGTTACCCAAGTTGGATCGCCAGAAAACAGAGCGTTATAGTCGGGAGTTCGCAAAAACCTTACCATGCGGAGTTTCATTACAAAATGGTCGATCAGTTCTTGCAATTCCACTTCGGAACTCGCGCCGCTTTGCAAATCGCGCTCGAAATAAATGTCTAAAAACGTCGATACGCGGCCGAGAGACATCGCTGCCCCGTTTTGTTCTTTCACTGCTCCCAAGTAGCCAAAATACACCCACTGGACAGCTTCTCGTGCATTTGCCGCCGGACGCCCAATATCAAAGCCGTAGCTAGCAGCCATTTCTTTTAACTCAAACAAGGCCCGAATTTGCTCGGATAACTCTTCGCGCAAACGAATTGTTGCCTCGTCCATCGCCTCTAGTTCGAGGGATTCTTGCTGTGTTTTTTTATCATCAATCAGGCGATCGACACCGTACAAAGCAACGCGCCGGTAGTCACCTACGATCCGCCCGCGTCCGTAGGCATCTGGCAAACCTGTGATGATACCAGAACGTCTCGCCAGACGCATCGAGCGCGTGTAGACATCGAATACACCATCGTTATGAGTTTTGCGATATTTCGTAAATATTTCTTCTGTTTGCCGATCGAGCTGATAGCCGTAAGCTTCTAAACCTGCCTTGACCACGCGAATCCCGCCGAAGGGCATAATCGCGCGTTTCAATGGTCTATCTGTTTGCAAACCTACTATTTGTTCTAAGTCGCGAGCTATGTATCCTGCTGCATGAGCCGCGATCGATGTGGGAACTTTTGTATCAACATCCAATACACCTTTTTCGCGCTCTTGCTTCATTAGTTCCAGCACTTGGTGCCAAAGCTGCTGGGTTTTTTCGGTTGGTGCTGTGAGAAATTCTGCATTCCCTTCATAGGGGGTGTAATTTTTTTGAATGAAGTCTCTGACGTTGACTTCCTTTGTCCAGTTGCCTTCAGTAAAGCCCTGCCATTCTGCAAACATAGCTTGCTTTCACCTCATTTTTTTGTTAGCGATCGATCTTTTTTCTTCGACCACTAGATGTAGTATATATTTAATTTCAATATTTTAAATACCCTGTTCGCTATTTGTTACAAAAATTGACTTGCTAATTCCGTGGGAAGAATTAAGATAGATAGTAGGCAGAACATCCTCGTGAATTGTTGAGGAAGCTCTGACCAAAGGAGTTCCCGAACTAACACTTTGACAATGGAAATGTTGTTTAAGGGCGGGTGGGTCGGAAACGCGCAATGAGATTTTTTTTTTCAGGAAGTGCGAACGCCCGAAGAAGATGAAGAAAAAGCAGAAAAAGAGTTGAGATTGGATGCGGTAATTGTTATCTAAAGCAGAGCAATATTAATAGCTGATTAATTGAAGTAGGGTATTATGCAGATAAATTCAAGAAATCAAAGCACTGCGAGCGATCCGGCTCACGATATTTGGAAAGAACAGCGTCATCCGCTCGATCGGATTTTTGAGCCTCGCTCCGTGGCTGTAATCGGCGCCACAGAGAGAGAAGGAAGCGTCGGACGTACTCTCCTGTGGAACTTGATTCGGAATCCGTTTGGCGGAACAGTTTTTCCGGTGAATCCGCAGCGCCGCAGCGTCTTGGGGCTCAAGTCTTATCCTGACATTGCTAGCGTCCCGGAAGTAGTGGATCTGGCGGTGATTGCTACGCCTGCTGCTGGGGTGCCGCAAGTGATCCGCGAATGTATCGCTGCTGGGGTGAAAGGGGCAATTATTGTTTCTGCTGGCTTTAAAGAGATTGGTGCGGCTGGGGAGGCTTTAGAACAGCAAGTTCTCGCCCAAGCGCGTCTGGGCGGAATGCGGATTATCGGCCCCAATTGCCTCGGCGTGATGAATCCCGTGCTCGGGCTCAATGCTACTTTTGCAGGTACGATCGCCCGTCCGGGTAATGTCGCCTTCATCAGTCAAAGCGGCGCCCTCTGTACTTCGATTCTCGACTGGAGTTTGGGAGAAAATGTCGGTTTTAGCGCCTTTGTGTCGATCGGCTCTATGCTCGATGTCGGTTGGGGCGATCTGATCGAGTATTTCGGGGACGATCCCCATACTCACAGTATCGTTTTGTACATGGAATCTATGGGTGATGCTCGTTCGTTCCTGTCCGCCGCCCGCCCAGTGGCGATCGACAAACCGATCATCATTCTCAAGGTAGGACGTACCGCCGCCGCCGCCCAAGCCGCCGCTTCCCATACGGGAGCTTTGACCGGCAGCGATGACGTGCTTAACGCTGCTTTCCGCCGCTGTGGCGCGTTGCGGGTACATACGATTTCCGATTTGTTCGACATGGCAGAAATTCTGGCCAAGCAACCGCGACCGCAGGGCAACCGCCTATCGATCGTCACCAATGCAGGAGGCCCGGGGGCGATCGCCACTGATGCCTTAATTAGCGACGGCGGTGCGCTGGCAGATCTGGCACCGGAGACGCTGCAGCAGCTTGATGAGTTTTTGCCCCCTCAGTGGAGTCATCACAACCCGATCGATATTTTGGGCGATGCTAGTAGCGATCTTTACGCCAAAACTCTAGAAGTGGTCGCTCCCGATCCCAATAGTGACGGATTGCTGGTCATCCTGACGCCACAAGCGATGACCAATCCCACCCAAACCGCAGAAAAACTCAAGTCTTACAGCCAACTCGGAAAGCCCTTATTAGCAAGCTGGATGGGCGGTGTGGAAGTGTCAGCGGGAACGCAAATTCTCAATCAGGCAAATATTCCGACTTTCCCCTATCCCGATACCGCCGTCAGGTTGTTCAACTATATGTGGCGGTACACATACAACCTGCGCGCTATCTACGAAACGCCATCTCTCCCCGCTGATTGCGAAATCGAGACTTCCGGGTGTGCGATTGCTGGGAAGATTTTGACTGCCGCCTGCCAAAACAATCGCACTCTATTAACCGAGTACGAATCAAAACAGTTGCTGGCAGCCTATGGCATTCCCACCGTAGCGACAGAAATTGCAGCAAGTGCGGCCGAAGCTGTGGCAATTGCCGATCGCCTCGGTTATCCAGTGGTGCTAAAACTCCATTCTGAGACGATTACTCACAAAACCGATGTGGGGGGCGTACAACTAAATTTAGGCGATGCTAACGCTGTAATGAGTGCCTTTGAGGCGATCGCCCAGCGGGTACGGGCGATCGATCCGGCAGCGTTTCTCGGCGTAACCGTGCAGCCGATGGTGCACTTGGAAGGCTATGAAATAATTTTGGGTAGCAGTATTGACCCACAATTTGGGCCGGTGATGCTGTTTGGTTCCGGCGGACAATTAGTGGAAGTCTTTCAAGATCGATCGCTAGCACTTCCCCCTTTAAATACCACCCTAGCGCGGCGGATGATGGAGCAAACGCGCATCTATAAAGCTTTGCAAGGAGTGCGCGGGCGATCGGCAATTGACCTGGTACAACTCGAACAGCTATTAGTTCGTTTCAGTCAACTGATTGTAGAGCAACCTCAAATTTCCGAGATTGATATTAATCCGCTGTTGGTTTCTCCTGAAGGTGCGATCGCTCTTGATGCCCGCGTTGTTCTCAAGACAACAGAAAACCCGATTTTACCGGCGATTCGCCCCTATCCTACGCAATACGTTCAAACATGGTCAAGTAACGGCGATCGTCCCATCACGATCCGTCCGATTCGTCCAGAAGATGAGCCGCTGATGGTGCTGTTCCACAAAGAACTTTCGGAAGAGAGCGTGTATTTGCGCTACGCTCACATGGTAAAGTTAAAGAACCGCATCGCTCACGAACGTTTGACCCGGATTTGTTTTATTGACTACGATCGGCAAATGCTGTTAGTAGCCGATCGTCAAGACCCGGAAACCTTAGAACACCGGATTTTGGCAGTAGGGCGTCTGAGCAAACTCCACGGCACAAACGAAGCCGAATTTGCCCTGATCGTTAGCGATAGCTATCAGCAACGCGGTTTGGGAACAGAATTATTGAGGCGGCTGCTGCAAATTGGTCAGGAAGAGAAATTAGAGGCGATCGTCGGCTACATTCTCAATAGCAACTACAAGATGCAGAGCCTCTGTAAAAAACTAGGATTTGAACTCCAACCAGACCGAGGCGAAGGAATGTTGAAAGCTGTTTTTGTTTGCTAATAGCAAGTTGGGTTCAATAATTCTCATTCATCACAACTAAAGTCCTCACTACAAACCTATAAAGTTTGTAGTGAGGACTTTAGTCCTCAAACTCAGATGCTACTAAGCCGCAGCCAAATTTGCTGCTGCGAAATCCCAGTTAGCCAAATTATCCAAGAAATTAGTAATGTAGTCGGGACGGCGGTTTTGGAAATCCAAATAATAAGCGTGTTCCCACACATCCAAAGTCAGCAACGGAGTTTGGCCGTGTGCTACCGGAGTGTCGGCGTTAGCAGTTTTGGTGACTTTCAAAGTGCCGTTATCCACAACCAGCCAAACCCAGCCGCTACCGAACTGAGTTGTCGCAGCAGTCTTGAATTCTTCTTTGAATTTGTCGAAGCTGCCGAAGTCGGCGTTGATTTTGTCAGCTAAAGCTCCTGTCGGAGTGCCGCCGCCGCCCGGTTTGAGGGAATTCCAGAAAAAATTGTGGTTCCAAACTTGACCTGCATTGTTGAAAATGCCGGCTTTGGATGGGTCTTTAGCAGATTCCTTGACAATTTCTTCAAGGGATTTGCTCGCCATTTCCGTTCCTTCAATCAGTTTATTCAGATTGGTCACGTAAGCAGCGTGGTGCTTGTCGTGGTGGAACGAAAACGTGTTGGCCGACATATGACCTGACTCTAGGGCGTCAGCGGCGAAGGGTAACGGTGCGAGTTCAAATGCCATTGTGTTCAATCCTCTCTGCATTACTTTTGGTTTTTGGGCTAACTTTCCGGCTTTTGTATGATTAAAGCCGAGAGTCACTAGCTTCAGTTTATCAAGCTGTGGTAAATAATTCTTTACAATTTTCCTATTTTATAGCAGTTGCAGCATTTCAGCATTCAGACTTCTCTTGTTTAGATATCAAAGCTACTTATTGCAGGCTTCATGTAGCATAAACTATCACTAAATGTCAAGCCACCTGGGATGCAAATAAAAGTGTGTGTGAAATTGTCAACCGCTCGAAATTTTATGAGACTGATAAAGAGATTAAACCTGTAAATGGGCAAAGATTAACCTAAGTTCAATTAAGCTGTAAGAAAGTCAAACAAGTTCCAGGAGCTGTCAATGGAAAAGCGTTTAAACAACTCGTCCAGTAACCCCCCTCAATGGTTGAATCTGCAATTAATCGTCACCGCTCTGGAAACAGTCCAAGACTTAATTGTAATTTCCCTATGTATTGGTTTGTTTTGTTTCATGGTGCTAGAACTCCGAGAAATGTTCTTCTCGCTGCTACCTCCTTTAAATTTCCAGCAAGTGACTGCCGACATTCTATTTTTATTGGTTTTAGTGGAATTGTTTCGGTTGCTAATTATTTACTTGCAAGAACAAAGAGTTTCGATCGGTGTAGCTGTAGAAGTTTGTATTGTATCAGTTTTACGAGAAGTAATAGTGCGGGGAGTGCTGGAAACTCCCTCGGTTCAAATATTATCAACAGGCGCATTTTTGCTGGTTTTGGGAGTGTTGTTGGTAGTCCGAGTTTGGTTGCCGCCAACCTTCGAGGGAATTGACCCGGAACGTCGCATCGCTAGCAGAAATAGAAAATATTCAGCGCCTGAATCTTTTTCCGATCCTGTTGCAGTTGATAGCAAGTTTAATTCTCATTGAATATGGCAGGACAGGCGATTTTAGATTTTAGATTTTAGATTTACTCTTTTATCGCTTGTCACGTTACCACCTATCATTTCCGATAAAACTCAGATGTTGCACCATTGTCAAGAACGGGATCTGTGGCCCGTTCCACAAAGAGTAGATTTTCTCCTAGGGTGGGCAGGAGAACCCACCCAAAAAAGGATTATTGAGAATGGTGCAAGATGTGAGGTCAAATCAACCTGATAACGTTTGCAGTGAAGACTAAAATCATCTGCGTTTTCAGAGGATGTTAGTCCTCACTACAAACACAAGCTTCATCAGTCATTCCCAATGATTCAAATCTAAAATCTAAAATCTAAAATGGTATTATCCGTTAGCCTGTAATTCACCTAAACGAGCCAACACTTCTTTAGAATGAATCGCGGGATTAATCTTCACAAAAGTTTCGCGCAAAATACCTTCAGGGTCAATAATAAAACTGTGCCGCGCGGAGATAAAACTCATCCAAGAACCGTAAGCTTTACTCACTTTACCATCCGTATCAGCTAACAGCGGAAACTTCAAACCTTCCGAATCGCAAAATTCCGCGTGGGAGTTGACATCATCAGCGCTAATACCGAGAATTTGAGTATTCTTTGCCAAGTATTTCGGCAAGTCTTCCTGAAATCTCCGTGCTTCGATCGTACAACCCGAGGTAAAGTCTTTCGGATAGAAATACACTACCAGCCACTTACCGCGAAAATCGGAGAGGGAGACTTGTCCGTCGCCGCTGTTTGTCGGCAAGCTAAAATCCGGTGCGGCTTCATTCACCGCCGGAAGCTTTCCACCTAGGGCAAATGCAGGTGCGGCAAAATTGAAACTTAGAACAACTAGACAAATTGCCAATAAAGTGCTAAAAAACTTGCGACGGGACATCATAAATTTAGAAGTAGAACTGTACTTAAGACAAGTTTACAGTTTTCTGATTAAATGGGTAGGGGCAATTCGCGGATTGCTTCTAAAACCCAAAGATCACTCACTCAAATAGCAATTTATCTATGAGCGCTGCACTCCCCTTAACAGGCAAAGCTATAGTAGTCCAGGTAATTAACGGTCAACCCGTTGTGATCGAAGTAGACGGCACTAATGCCCCGATTACTGGGGGAAATTTTGTTGACTTAGTTGAACGTGGCATTTACGACGGGGTGATGTTTCACCGAGTTGTGCGCCAGCCAGATCCTTTTGTGGTCCAAGGAGGCGATCCGCGCAGCAGAGATACTACAATTCCAGCCAGTCAATTGGGAACGGGTAGTTTTATTGACCCGGATACCAATCAGGCGCGTTTTATTCCTTTGGAAATTAAGCCGCAAGGGGCCGCACAACCTGTTTACAACCAAGTTGTAACCCAGACGCCGCAGTTGCAGCACACTCGCGGTGCTGTGGCAATGGCTCGTTCTAATGCTTTGAATTCGGCTTCTTCGCAGTTTTATTTTGCTTTGGATGATTTGCCATTTTTGGATGGGAATTATGCTGTTTTTGGCAACGTTATTCAAGGTTTTGAAACGGTGAATGCGGTGCAGCAGGGCGATCGCATTTCGACTGCAAAAGTCGTTGGAGGTATTGTCCCCAGCCGGGTTTCTAGCATCATTAGCGATGTTAATGTACTCAACGATTTCGTTAACAGTACCAATTTCGTAAATTTATCTTTGCGAGCCCTGAGACTGTCAAACACCCCCAACAACTATCAAGCCACTTCCCAAGACTCTCAGCAAAATCCCAGCGGTGTAGTGGGAGGTAGCGCAAACGATCGCATCCTCGGTTCACCGACGGATGATGCAATTAATGGCAGCCAAGGTAACGATACCATCACTGGCGAAGCAGGCGACGACTTTCTTAGAGGCGGTAAAGGTAACGATTTGATTAGCGGCGGTGTTGGCAACGATATTATCAACGGAAATCTCGGCGACGATACTGTCAATGGCGATGCTGGTAACGACTTTTTGCGAGGCGGCAGAGGCAACGATATTCTAATCGGCGGCGATGGTAACGATATTTTAGTCGGCGATATTGGTAGCGATACTCTCACTGGTGGCGCAGGTGCAGATACTTTTGTTCTGACCACAGGCGAAAATCTGGCTTTAGATGCGGCAAGCGATATAATTGTTGATTTTAGGCCGGGAGATGGCGATCGTATTGGCTTAACCAGCAATTTATCCAACACCTCCTTCACCCAATCTGGCAGCAACACACTCATTCAATTTGGCGGAGTTACTTTAGCTGTCGTTCAAAATGCCACCCCCGCAGCAGTTCAAAACGCCGCCTTTGCAATTAACTCTCCGGGTCCTTTCGTTGTCGATAACTTGCCCACCGGAGACGCCGCCTTGAGAATTGGCTAACTTTAACAAAACTGACGAAATAATTATAGGTGTAGGGTGCTCTTCGGTGCACCTTACCTGATTATCAATAGCCACTTCCCTATTCCCAATTTCCAATTGCCAAATTCAACTAACACCATAGCTTTGTAATTTGAGAAACCGCATCTTGATAAGAATCCATTCTCCCCTGCTGCTTAAAAAGCCCTGCCGCCTTCTGAAAATCCTCAAATGCTCCCTGAATTTCTCTCAATTTATATCTAGTCACTCCTCGGTTAAAGTAAGCTTTAGCAAAAGCGCTATCGAGGCGAATTGCTGACTCAAAATCAGCTAGTGCTGCGAGGGAATTTTGCATTTGCAGGCGGATAGCACCTCGGTTAAAATAAGCTTGGGTGAAATTGGGGTTGAGCAGCAGTGCCGAGTTGTAATCGGCGATCGCCGCACTATAATGTTTTAAACCAGTCAGCATAAACCCCCGATTGCTGTAATACTTGGCTCGGTAAGGATTGAGTTCGATGGCTGTAGTTAAATCTTCGAGCGCCGATTGCTTGTAGCCTAATTTGTAGCGGGCCACACCGCGATCGTTGTAAGCTGACGCGAATTGCGGATTAATGTTAATTGTGGCAGTAAAATTTTTAATAGCGCCGTGCAAGTCTTGTTGTTCGAGATTTTTTAAACCCTGAGTGTAAAATTTTTTGGTACTAACTTTTAAATTTGCCTCTTGTCGGGATTCAGCTTGCTCCCGCGGAAATACTTTGGCTGCAATATTAGTGAATCCCAAAGATTCGATCGAATTGAAAATATTTGTCACAACTAATTGGGTTTGGAGAAGGGGGATAGTAGGCATGGGAGAAGTGCTGTTCAACTGTATGCTCTTATTTTCGTAAATGATTGAGCTATGGACAGTGATATCCGCAGTCTCAGAAAAGTGATAAGTTTGATGAGATTTGGTGATGCTGGGGCATTGACTTGTGTGATGAAAGTTCGGCTTAGTTAGTGATGACGATCGCAATTCAGACAAAATGCGTCTACAACCATTTAAATATAAGGTTTTCAGGCTAGCTTGGCGGTTTCTTTCTTCCCGTATTGAGCAGTTCCTACCGGGATTGTTTGCAGGTATGCCCCCTGGGAAAGCGATCGCAACTGCCGGCTGCAAATATTACTTTGTAGCGATATTGCACTGGCAAATCTCGATCGAACTTGCGGTTATCTTATACCAGGTTTTTAGGAAAAATTTTAGTTTGGAAGAGAGGCATTTGTGAATCAACCTGGTTTCTAGCTCAAAGCGCGTCTAAGACTGGCTGAGTTAAGTTTGTGCCTGCGCCAACCCTCATTAATCTTTCACTACACTAATATTTTTGAGTAATCTTGCTGAGGGAAGTTGCAGATTATTTGCTATGCTTTGATTAGACATCAATAATTTATGGCGCAAATTAGTGTCAATGAAAAGAGTTATGAGGTTGAAAACTTTCTTCGCTGCCGTGTTGGCGATCGTCCTGTTCACTCTCTACTTAACTCCTCCTGTGATGGCCGCGAATGGGGAGGATTTGAGTCACCTATTAAAAGATAATTGGTGCGTCAGCTTTCTGTGGAAGCAATGCGATTTGAGCGCTGTCGATTTGCGGGGAGCGAATCTCCAAGAAGCCAATTTGAGCGGCGCTAATTTGTCTGGCGCTAATTTGTCCGGTGCTAACTTAAAAAATGCTGACCTTTCTGACGCAGACCTCACCGGCGCTAATTTAGCAAATGCTGATCTTTTAGGCACGGATCTCAGTCGAGCCAATTTGACCGAAGCTAATTTCAACGGCACGAAGTTGTGGGATGCTAATCTGACTTTGGCAAATCTGAGCCGCGCCAATTTACAAGATGCTAATGTCTTAGATTCTCGACTGTGGGGAAGCAATCTTACCCAAGCTAATTTAACGGATGCGACGCTGCACGGTGCTGACTTGCAATATGCTAATTTGGCCGACAGTAATTTGACAGGTGCTGACTTGCACAGCTTCTTTTTCCGAGGTTCCAAACAAATAACAAATTTGAGCAATGCTAATTTAGAAGGCGCTATTTTAACTGGCGCAAATCTCAGAGGTGCGGTGCTGGCAGGGGCAATAATGCCAGACGGGTCTATCAATGAAGAAATTGGCTTAAATTTAAAGTAAATTTAAATTAAAGTCTGTTTGAATAATTTCAACAACGGGCTTTAGGGCCGATTTCGCAGTCAATGAATTATCTGGTGTAGCTGCGCCCGTTGCCCACAGCTTGTTGAGGATGCTGTCAAGATATCAATTTAAACCAGGGTGCGATCGACCTTTTCACTCCCAAGCTGCGCCCGTTGCCCACAGCTTGTTGAGGATGCTGTCAAGATATCAATTTAAACCAGGGTGCGATCGACCTTTTCACTCCCAACCAGTAAATCTCCCTAAAATCTTAAATCTCAAACCAAACCTGCGCGCATCTGTTACAATTTTCAACAAACCCAGAACAGCCCCGAACGTGAAGTCACCTGCCTAGGGATACAAGCCCCCGACAGGAGTCGTGAAGAGCAAAAAAATTAGATATTTAGTTTAAACTCCCCGATTCATCTGTAGAGTCTCTCTAAAATCTAAAATCGGCTGTGGAGTCAATCTAAAATCTAAAATCTAAAATCGATCGGCTGTGGAGTCAATCTAAAATCTAAAATCTAAAATCTAAAATCGATCGGCTGTGGAGTCAATCTAAAATCTAAAATCTAAAATCTAAAATCTAAAATCGACTGATGGAAATCCTGCAAACTCAACTTTACGAACTCGCACAATTTGCTAATATTTTAGTAAATACTCAACTGACAAACCTCAGTTTAGTCAGCGTCGGAGTCATCTTTCTGGCAGGGTTGCTAACGAGCTTAACGCCCTGTATGCTTTCAATGTTGCCGATCACGATCGGCTACATCGGTGGATACGAAGCAAAAAGTCGCCTGCAAGCCGCAGCCCAGTCTGCGTGGTTTTCCCTGGGATTAGCCACCACCCTTGCGGGTTTAGGTATTGTAGCATCATTTGCCGGACAAGTTTACGGCAAAATTGGCCTGGGTTTGCCAATTCTTGTCAGCATTATTGCTATTCTAATGGGGCTGAATTTACTCGAAGCTTTACCCTTACAAATGCCGTCTTTCGACGCTGTGGGGTGGGTGCCAAAAGATTTGCCTGCGGGCGTGCGATCGTACTTATTGGGCTTAACTTTTGGTTTAGTAGCCTCTCCCTGCAGCACGCCGGTTTTAGCTACACTCTTAGCTTGGGTTTCCAAAACGGGGGATACTGTTTTAGGTGGTGTGTTGCTGCTGTTTTACGCTGCTGGCTACGTCGCTCCGCTGATTATAGCAGGTACTTTCACTGCTAGCATTAAAAAGTTGTTAGAATTGCGTCGGTGGTCGAGTTGGATTACGCCTGTTAGTGGCGTTTTGCTAGTAGGATTTGGCGTTTTCTCTCTGCTTTCCCGCATCCTTCCCGCGTAACTAAAATCGGCGTGATTCGGCGGCATCAATCGGCCGTTTAAACCGCTACTACACAAACAAAGTCTGCCTCCGCAGACTAATAAAGAAGGGGAAGATGTAAGCAGGATTTGATATTATTATGTGTTACTCACAAATAACAAATAACAAATAACAAATAACCAATAACCAATAACCAATAACCAATAACCAATAACCAATAACCAATAACCAATGACATCAAAAGACGTATTTCTATCAAAACTCTCAAGCTGGGCGACTGCCCCTCAAAGGTTTTTCAAGCGAGAAATTTTGCCGGTGCTAGCAGATTTGCGGCTGGCAATTATCTTGCTGCTGGCGATCGCATTTTTCAGCATTTCCGGCACCGTCATCGAACAAGGTCAATCAGTACCTTTTTACCAATCTAACTATCCAGAACACCCCGCTTTGTTTGGCTTCCTAACTTGGAAAGTTGTGCTAATTGCAGGGCTAGACCACGTATACCGCACTTGGTGGTTTTTGTCAATCCTAATTTTGTTCGGCAGCAGCTTAACAGCTTGTACGTTTACCCGACAATTTCCCGCATTAAAATCCGCCCGCCGCTGGAAATTTTATGAAGAACCAAAGCAGTTTGAAAAATTAGCTCTCAGTGCGGAATTAAACACAGTTGCTTTAAGTTCGTTAGAACCACTTTTGCAGCAAAAAAACTACCGCATATTTCGAGAAGGCGAAAAAGTTTATGCCCGCAAGGGAATAATTGGCAAAATCGGCCCGATTATTGTTCACGCCAGTATGCTAATTATTTTAGCTGGGTCGATGTGGGGCGCGATGACGGGATTTCTAGGTCAAGAAATGGTTCCCAGCGGCGAAACATTTCAGGTGCAAAATATCATGGATGCGGGGCCTTGGGCGGGGCCGCAAATACCGAAGGATTGGTCGATGCGAGTTAATCGGTTTTGGATTGATTATACTCCCGAGGGCGGCATCGACCAATTTTACTCTGACCTGTCAGTTTTGGACAAAACAGGCCAAGAGGTCGATCGCAAAACCATTCACGTTAACGAGCCCCTCAGATACCGGGGAGTCACTTTTTATCAAGCAGATTGGGCAATAGCCGCCGTGCGAGTTCGCCTCAACAAAAGCCCGGTTTTACAATTGCCAATGGCTCAGCTAGACACCCAAGGTAAAGGTCGAATTTGGGGTGCTTGGATTCCCACAAAACCAGATTTGAGTGCGGGAGTTTCTCTGCTAGCAAAAGACTTGCAAGGAACGATGTTAGTGTACGGTACGGATGGCAAATTGTTAACTACAGTTCGCGCAGGCACGGCGGTAGAAGTTAACGGAGTGATGCTGGCAATTGACGAAGTTGTAGGCAGTACGGGATTGCAAATTAAAGCCGATCCTGGCATTCCGATCGTTTATACTGGGTTCGGGTTGCTGATGCTCAGCGTGCTGATGAGCTATCTGTCTCACTCGCAGATTTGGGCTTTGGAAAAGGACGGCAAACTATACGTCGGGGGGCGAACTAATCGCGCTCAGGTGAGTTTTGAAAGAGAAGTTGTGGAGATTTTGGACAAGTTGGCAGAATCGAAAAAAGAGGAAGAAAAGAGCGAAATAGCACCGACTTCTCTAGCGAATCAAAACTAACCGTAGGGTGCGCGCGGCGCACCTTACACCAGGTGAAAAACGGATAATTAAACAGGAAATAAATGTGATAAAAAGGATTGAGTTCAGTCAACACGCCTTACTAAAAATAGAGATTCTAGAAAGTCGCGGGGTTAGAATATAAACAGATTTGATTTCTGAAACTATTAGAACCCCTAGTAAGTTAGAAGCAAGTGGTGAAATAAAGTTTATTTGTCAACAGAGATTGAATGGACTTGTCCTAAGAGTAGTTTACCAAGAATATGATGATAAAATTTTAGTAATTACTGCTTATCCTGGTAAGAGGTCAAGATATGAAAAAGATTAGATATAGCGCTGATGTAGATGCGATGCCGATCGAAATTTCCGATAGCCCGATCGCTTATGCCGAAGAGGAAGGGAACATGATTCTGCACTATTCTAGCAGCGGAGAACTGGTGTTGATTGAAATATTAAATGTCAAACAATTTATGTCATTAGAATCTCTTTCCGATGAGATACCTACCCGCTAAAGCAGTTCAAGCGGGCGGACACTCACAGGGGCTGCACCTACTTCTGATGCGACACCTCAATCACGGTGTGGACGTTGCCCCGCGGCGAAAAATCGCCCTTAATCGTCGCTTCTAGGGGCGCGCAAGCGGCCACAAAATCGTCTAAAATTTGATTGATCGATTCTTCGTGAGAAATGTAGCGATCGCGATAACTGTTAACGTACAGTTTCAGCGCCTTTAACTCTACCAACCGCTCGTCTGGCACGTAAGTAACGTGAATTGTCGCAAAATCGGGATAGCCAGAAAACGGACACTTGCAAGTAAACTCCGGCAACGTAATGTTAATCGAGTAGCGCCGCCCGACTCGCGGATTCGGGAAAGTAATTAACTCCCCTTCCAAAATCTGGCGTTCGCCGTATTTCATTTCTTCGGTGCTTGACTTTTGAGACATAGTTTGTTCCGGTGCGTAGTTGTTCATAGCGATTGACTAAAAACTTGTAACATTAAATTAAATTTACCTTCAATATCTGTAACAAATATCTTGACGAATTGTGTTGCGATCGATCTAATTGCAAATACTCTCAGGCTAAACTAAAACAAGCTCACCCTCGCCATCTACAATTATGCAAAATACTACCTTATCTGACAATACTTCCCCTGAAAACTCAAATAGTTACTCTCCATCGGTACCGATTTCCCTCTATCGAGAAGTCACGGCAGAGCTCCAAGCAGCCCAAGCGATGGTGGATTCCCTCAAAACTCACAATCAGCAATTAGTCCAACAAAATCAACAACTGCGGCGAGAAGTAGAAACAGTAGTTCAAGTATCCCAACAGTTACAGCAAGTAGTCAACTCTGCTCAGAGCGTCACCCAGACAGGGATGCCTCAAATGCCGTCAGTCAACAAATTCAATTTCAGCGTTCAACCTCCGCCCCCAGCACCTGCAACCTCCCAGACTAACTCTGCCATACCTCAACCACCTCAGACAGTGGCTTTCCCCTTCCCACTACCGGAACCGGAAGCAACAGCCGCCTCGATGCCGCAACCACTTCCCGAAAAATTATTTACAGAGGTGCCGGAAACTCCTTACCGCGTGCGACCTCAACTCAAAAAAACCTCAGACTTAAGTGGATTGTGGTTGGCGATCGCGATTTTTCTGATTGTGATTGCAGCTTTCGGCGCAGGTTATTTAGTTGTCCGCCCTTTATTAATCAAAAAGTAAATTCCAACAAGAATCCCACGGATTGAGCCGTGGGATTTTAAACAAAACCTAGCATAAATTGTTCAAAGTTACGCTAATTGGCCATCATCCTCTGGCGGCACTCGTTTCTACTGAACGAGGGGCATACTGCTCTTCACAAGCAGAACCTACAATGCCCACCCCTGGCTCGAAACCGCGCGTGAACTCAGTGAGTTTTACCTGTTTAGCTTCCAAAGCTGTCTGTAGCACCTTCATGGCTCGGTGAGGGTCGCCGGCTCCGCAGAAAAATAAGTCTGCTGCAAAATAACCGTGTTCAGGCCAAGTATGGATTGCTATATGAGACTCTGCCAAAGTAGCAGTAGCTGTCACTCCGTGAGGACTAAACTGGTGTACGCACAAATCGATGAGAGTAGCTCCTCCGGCTTCGATCGCATCGAGAATAGCGCGGCGGATACGTTCAGGATCGTTGAGCAGGTCTCCAGGAGACTGCCAAGCATCAGCGACCAGATGGGTTCCCAATTGTTTCATTCTGCGGGGTTTTACCTCTATTGATGTTAAGTCTCAAACCTTTTAACCGTAGCACGATGTCAAAAATTTTGCAAGTATGTTTCGCAAAGAAAGATGAAGATTAGGAGAAGTACGCATCACCAACCGCTGACGGTATGCTGGGGTCAAACTGCGTAGCATCTCAATGAAAGGATCCCAGCTAGAAATTGGAGTTGGGATCCCCTCTTGCTGCGAGCCAGGAGGAAAGAGTCAGAAAAAATGAGGAAGAACGCAAGGAGGAAGAACGAAGGATCCCGAAGAAGTGTTTTTGCAAATATGAGATGCTCCTTCAAACTGTCTCACAGGCACAGGCGACTAATCGAATTCGTGTTATTTCAGCCCTGCCTTGTTCTGCTCAAACAACCTTCTTTGATTAAAGCGATCTTTTGTTTTACTTGGTGGCTAAAAAACCAAAGCTCGATCTATCCGGCTGTGGCCCAATTGATACGATATCGAAAGGCCAAAGATGGACCGCTATGCTCTCATGGGTAAAATTCGACAGATCCTAGACGATCGCCCGGCGGGCAGATTCCCGCGCTCGCTTTGGCAGCCTATGCTGGAGAAGTTGACCCGCAACCGGCGATCGCCGCTCGGTTTCTGCGTCACCTAGCTAAACCCGCCCGACCAGCAGAGATAGTGAAGATAGTTGCCCGTTTGTGTCGGCCAAATGGAAAGACAAGCCCATGATCCAGCAGTATCAACTCGTCGAACAGATTTTTGCAGGCAATAGCGAGATGGCGATGCTGATGCGATCGCGTGACTGGTCGCAAACGCCGCTGGGGGCTGTCGAAACCTGGTCGCAAAGCTTGAAAACCGCGATTCGGATCATCTTAGGCTCTCGCTACCCCATGTTCGTCTGGTGGGGACAGCAGATGACCAAGTTTTATAACGATGCTTACATTCCTGTCCTCGGCAAGCGACATCCGCAAGCACTAGGTCAGCCTGCCTCACAGGTATGGGCTGAAATCTGGGACACCCTAGGGCCACAAGCAGAAGCGGTTTTGAACCAGGGACAATCGACGTGGAATCAAGAATTGCTTCTGGTAATGGAGCGCAACGGGTATACAGAGGAAACCTACTTTACCTTTTCCTACAGTCCGGTAGCCAATGATGATGGCCCGGTGGGGGGCGTTTTCTGCGCCTGTAGCGAGGACACTCAGCGCGTTTTGAGCGATCGCCGCTTGGCAACGCTGCGCGAATTAGCAGCAGAAACAGTCACTGCCAAGACGCAAGAAGCAGCTTGCGAGATTTCCGCCACCGTATTGACCAATAACGCCTATGACATCCCGTTTGCGCTGTTTTATTTACTCGATGGCGAAAGCGAGATCGCACGACTCGCCGCTACAACAAGGTTAGCAGCCGGAACCCTTGCTTCTTGTGAGGCGATCGAGCTTACATCCGCCCAAAAGTGCCAGTGGCAATTGAAGCAAGTCATCGAGACGGGCGAAAGCAAAATCATTGAAGATTTGGAGGCGCAATTTGGACTTTTACCGGGCGGCGCGTGGTCCCAATCTCCTCATCAAGCGGTAGTTCTACCACTAGCTCGATCGGGAGAAACCTTCGGGTTCCTGATTGCTGGAGTGAGTCCGCTGAGAACCTTTGATGATGATTACAAAGGTTTTTTCGACTTGATGGCAGGGCAGGTGACAACAGCGATCGCCAACGCCCAAGCTTACGAAGAAGAACGCAAACGCGCCGAAGCACTGGCAGAACTCGATCGCGCCAAAACCGCGTTTTTTAGCAATGTTTCGCACGAATTCCGCACGCCGCTGACCTTAATGCTGTCGCCGTTGGAAGAAACGATCGCCAACCTGGATGGAACAATTCCACCTCAAGAATGCGAACAATTACAGTTGGTGCAGCGCAATGGAATGCGGCTGCTCAAACTCGTCAATAGCTTGCTCGATTTCGCGCGCATCGAAGCAGGTCGAGTCCAAGCATCTTATGAACCTGTAGATTTGGCAACCTATACGGCGGAACTTGCCAGCACGTTTAGATCGCTGATTGAACGGGCAGGAATGTCGCTGATTGTTGACTGTCCAACCCTGCCCGAAGCGATTTATGTCGATCGCGAAATGTGGGAAAAAATTGTTCTCAATCTATTATCAAATGCTTTTAAGTTTACGTTAGCAGGAACAATTACTGTTCGATTGCAGTGCATAAAAAATTGTGTTAAATTAACTGTTTCAGATACAGGAGTCGGTATTCCGTCCGAAGAACTACCGCATTTATTTGAGCGATTTCATCGAATCAAAAACTCTCAAGGGCGGAGTTTTGAAGGCTCCGGCATTGGGCTGTCGCTGGTGCAAGAACTCGTCAAACTACATGGGGGAGCGATCTATGTCAGCAGCACTTTTGGGCAGGGAAGTTGCTTTACGGTGACGATTCCCGCCGGAACAGCTCATCTGCCGCCGGAGCGCATTGGTGCGAGTCGCACCTTAGCATCAACGGCGTTAGGCGCGATGCCCTATGTCGAAGAAGCTCAACGCTGGTTGCCAGAAGGCGATTTTAGATTAGAAGAATGGAGCATGGCTCCATCCACTCATGAACTCGTCAATCAACCCGCTCAATCTAAAATCCAAAATCTAAAATCTAAAATTATCCTGGCCGATGATAACGCTGATATGCGCGATTATATTCGACGACTCCTGAGCGGTTCTTATATTGTTCAAACCGTCGCCGATGGCGTTGCCGCTTTGACTGCCATTGAGAAGAATCCACCCGATTTGGTATTGACAGATGTGATGATGCCGGGGATGGATGGGTTTGAGTTGTTGCGATCGCTGCGCTCTAATCCCGCAACCCAAGACATTCCCATCATTCTATTATCAGCCCGCGCGGGCGAAGAATCCCGCATTGAAGGACTCGCAGCCGGAGCCGACGACTATCTGATTAAACCGTTCTCGGCGCGCGAACTGCTGGCAAGGGTAGAAGCAAGTTTGAAGCTCTCCCGGCTGCGGCAGGAAGCAACAGTGCGAGAGCGAACCATTCTGGGGCGCATAACCGATGCGTTTATGGCAATGGATCTCGACTTTCGCATTACCTACGCCAACCAAGCCGCACAACGAGTGTCGCGAACTCCCCTAGAAGCAATGCTGGGCAAAACGATGTGGGAAGCATTCCCAGGCACGATCGGCAATCAGTTTGAAATTCAGTATCGCAGAGCGTCCAGGGAGCAGGTGGCGGTGGACTTTGAGGAATATTATGCTCCGTTAGATTTGTGGGTTGAGGTTCACGTTTATCCTTCGCCGACTGGGCTGTCTCTTTTCTTCCGGGATATCAACGATCGCAAAAAAATAGATCGGGAACGGGAACGGTTTCTTGCCGTCGGTTCGGATTTGCAAGTGATTACGGGCATAAACGGGTATTTCCACTGGGTCAGCCCAACCTTTGAACGAACCCTCGGCTTGACACCGGACGAAATGACATCCCGCCCCTGGACTGAGTTTGTCCACCCAGAAGACCTCAGCGCCTCCATTGCAGAAGCCGACAGTCTGTTCTCTGGTAACGAAACCTTGACGTTTGAAAACCGTTACCGGCACAGAGACGGCTCCTATCGCTGGTTTCTCTGGAATGCCCAGCCGTACCCAGAAGAACAAGTGATTTACGGCGCTGCCGTTGACATCACCGATCGCGTGCGCCTGGAAAACGAGCGCCAACGGGCCCAACAAGCCTTGCGTGAAAGCGAGAAGCAGAGTCGGAATATTCTGGAGAGTATTGCTGAAGCATTCTTTGCCCTAGATGAGAACTGGCGGTTCACCTACGTCAATCAATCCGCCGAAAAACTGCTCGATCGCATTCCGGGTGATTTGATTGGCAAGAATTTATGGGAAGAATACCCAGCGCTGATTGGTAGCGAGTTTGAGCCGATCTATTGGAGCGCCCAGCGCGATCGCGTGGCTGGGTCACTCACGGCGTTTTATCCTGACCACGATCGTTGGTACGAAGTCCGCACCTACGCAGCAGCAAAGGGAATCACCGTTTATTTCAGGAATGTCACCGATCGAATTCAAGCGGAAGCAGCCCTGCGCCAATCGGAGGAACGCTACCGAACGCTGTTTGAGTCGATCGATGAAGGCTTTTGCATCATTGAAGTGCTGTTTGATGCCAATGACAGGCCGATCGACTACCGCTTCTTGGAAATCAATCCGGCCTTCGAGCAACAAACAGGACTTCGACAAGCCGTTGGTAAAACGGCGCGTCAGTTAGTTCCAAATCTTGAAGACCACTGGATTAAGATTTACGGACAAGTCGCCCTGACGGGTAAATCCGTTCGCTTGGAAAATGGCTCCGAAGCGATGAACCGTTGGTTTGACGTTTATGCTTGCCGCACCGGGCAGCCAGAAGCCCGAAAAGTTGCCGTCGTGTTCAAAGATATTAGCGATCGCGTTTCGCACGAAGCTGAACGCGAACAACTCCTGCAACGCGAACAGACTGCACGAGAAGCCGCCGAAACCGCCAACCGAATCAAAGATGAGTTTCTGGCAGTGCTGTCTCACGAGTTGCGATCGCCCCTCAACCCTATTCTCGGCTGGTCGAAGCTGTTACAGCAACACAAACTGGGCGCTGCAAAAACGGCTAGCGCCCTTGCCTCGATCGAACGCAACGCCCAACTCCTGTTACAACTGATTGATGACCTGCTCGACATCTCCCGCATTCTGAGCGGCAAACTGAGTTTGAATCGGATGTCCGTTGACTTGAATATGGTCATCTCGGCCGCCACCGAAACGGTTCGGCTAGCAGCCGAAGCCAAGTCACTGCAAATTCAAACAACCTTTTCACCAGGTATCGGAATGGTAATGGGCGATTCCGGGCGTTTGCAGCAAGTAATCTGGAATCTTTTATCCAATGCAGTGAAATTCACCCCTCAAGGCGGGCAAATTAGCGTTAGGTTAACCCAAACTGGAAGTTATGCCCAGATTCTGGTCGCCGATACTGGAAAAGGCATCAATCCTGAGTTTTTGCCTTATGTGTTTGAGCATTTTCGGCAAGAGGATGGAGCCATAACTCGTAAATTTGGGGGTTTGGGATTGGGGCTGGCGATCGCGCGTCAAATTGTGGAATTGCACGGCGGCAGAATTTGGGTTGAGAGTAGGGGTGAAGGACAGGGAGCCAGCTTCACCGTTGAACTTCCTCTGTTGCATACCGCGAATCTGGTTGAAGAAGTTGCCGATACAACTGAAGCTCGATCGGACGATCTTCACCTGGCCTCTGTGCGCGTGTTGGTTGTGGATGATGAACAGGATTCACGCGATTTTGTGGCATTTGTAGCGGAACAAGCGGGGGCAAAAGTGACTGCTGTTGGGTCTGCGAGCGAGGCGTTGCAACTGCTCTCAACCACACCCTTCGATATCCTCCTGTGCGACATCGGAATGCCAGATATGGATGGCTATATGCTAGTGCGGCAAATGAGAGCTCTACCACCAGAGCAGGGCGGGCAAATTCCGGCGATCGCCCTGACTGCTTATGCTGGAGACTTTAATCAGAAGCAAGCTCTTGCTGCTGGGTTTCAACATCATCTTGCAAAACCTGTCCAACCGAACGAGTTAGTCAAAGCAATCGTGACATTGCTAAGGAAAGTGAATCGTTGACTCCGAATTTTAATAGATTGTCAATAAATTGTCGATCGCCGACAATCTATTAAAACCCGTCCCCACAACTGAATTATGACTCTTGAATCCTGAATTCTTTATTGTTAAAAGTTTTGAGTTTTGAATTAAATATTCTTTAACTTAAAACTCAAAACTATTTTCTCTTAATCAACTGATCGTATCAATTCCGGTAGCATCGGAATAGTAAAATCCAGTCAACAGTCAACCACGGATGGTGCAACCGGACTCGCTCTAATTCATCTGCGTTAATCTGTGTTTATCTGGCCTCATGTGCGGTGAAAAAAAGAGAATGTATTAACCGCCCCGGACAAGGGATAGACGCCCATTTACGCAGAGGTCGATCGGAGACATAGGAATAATTCCGATGCTAACAGATTTGATATCAATCCCGGCTGTGAGTAGCTCCATTCGGCAAAATCGCCCCGCCCAAAGCTGCTTCATTCAAATTATCAACATTCAAGCTCGCCCCAATCAAATTAGCCTCCGACAAATTAGTTCCTGTCAAATTCGCCCCTGTCAGAGAACTCAGCAGCAAACCCGCTCCCGACAAATTCGCGTGACTCAAATTCGCCCCCCGCAAATCCGCTTCCAGCAAGCTAGCACCTGCCAAATTTGCACCGCTTAAGTTAGCTCCCCGCAAAGAAGCTTTGTTCAAATTCGCAGCCCTCAAATCAGCATTGTGCAGAATCAAACCATTTAAATTAGCTTTACTCAAATTAGCTCCCTGCAAGTCGGCACCGCTCAAATTAGAGCCATTTAGATTGGCCGATTGCAAGTCAGCACCGCTCAAGTCAGCACCGCTCAAATTAGCAGCGCAAATAGAAGCCTCCCGCAGACTTGCTTCGCTCAAAGAAGCCCCAACCAAATTGACGCCGCTGAGATTTCCGCGATTGAGATAAGCCCGAGTTAAAGTTGCTCCGCTCAGGTTCGCCCCGGTCAAATCTACCTCGCTGAGAATCGCTCTCGTCAGATTTGCTCTGCTTAAGTCAACCCCGCTCATAATTGCTCGGCTCAGCGTCGCCCCGCTCAAATTAGCCTCATTTAGTTTCGAGCAGCTTAGCAAACAAGCTCCTACTAAACTCGCTCCCGTCATCACAGCTTTGCTCAAGTCAGCCTGAGACAATATTGCTCCGCTGAGATTTGCCCCGCTAAAATCTGCGGCGATCGCCACAGTTCCAGTTAAACTAGAACTCCCCAGGTTAGCTTCAATTAATTTCGCCTTACACAAATTAGCCCCGCTCAAGTCGGCGGCGTTTAAATTAGCTCCAATCAGTTTGCTTTTAATTAAGTTGGCACCTTTCAAATTAGCGCTGCTCAAATTTGTTCGACTGAGATTAGCTTCACTCAAATGAGCTGCAATGAGGTTAGCTCCTCGAAAATCTCGTTCCCCGTTTCTATGTCTAATTAAAAGTTCATCGGCACTTAAAGCTTCAGTGAAATTCATAAAAAAAGTTGAGTGAGTTTCCTTAATTTCTCGATGTTCTATGTTGTGTGAAAGTTTGTACTATCGTGTTTGCCAGTCAGTTTTTTAAACTAATACTGCCACATTAACAATTGTCAAAACTGCTTAATTCCTACCATCACCCTGCTCACCTAGTTATAATTTTTTACGAAAATAAACCGGGTTATGGTGTAATCTGAGGTTGGCTAGCGCGGAAGTTATGAAAAAACCGCGTTTCTCGCCTGTAAGTCCTGTAAGTATTATTTTGCTAGTAATTAGTTGGCGGTTGATGTTAGTTGTTAATGGTTAGTTGTATTTATACTAACTGCTAACCACTAACTATTACCTGCTAACTCTTTACCAAAATACCGAGAAGTTGTCGATCGCTCTTGTCAAGGTCGATCGCATATTTGGGCGATTGGTGGCAGCATCCGCGCCGCATTCTGACCCGAAAATTTGCCAGTACAGGCGATCGAATTTATGAGTGCAATCAAGAAACAAGATATTGGAGCTTCAACCCCTAATGCCTTCTACATAAGTGCCTTCTACCTTCGAGTAACCGGGACTGCAGCGCCAGGCCAGCTCAGCTAGTGTCACCTCCCCCCACTGTGCTCCGTGCCAGTGAAAACCAACAGGAAGGCTGTTTCCCTCTGAGTGCTGAGCGAGTCGCCGGCGAAGCAAGCAATACGCTCTGCTGAGCCTGAGATTGCGCGAAAAAATGGATCGCGAGTCGTTCCCTTATTCCCGCGCTGCTGTGCTTGCTGTTAATGTTTTCTCGATCCATGAGCGCTTGCGGTTCTAATTTACAGAACACTCGACACCAGACGCGCTCCCGGACATAAAAGCTGTTCCTGGGCTTCTCAAATGCTTTCCTGAGGCATTCCCAGAAAAACTGTATTCATGCCGCAGGTCTTGCCAACAGCAATTGGGCTGCTACAGCCAAGCAATGACCAGCCTAAGTCTTGCGGGAAGGCGACGACAATATTATTCTAATAGTTGCCGACCACTGCAGGCCGTACTCGGCGCGCGGGACTGGCTACTTCACCTGTATAAGTTGCTAAAATTAGCTACCCATAATTAAAGATAGTCGCTCTTTGACTAACTGGGCAATATCTGTGGTAATTTAGGTCATTAAATTTGATATTACTGCGGGGTTTAAAATCGAGCAGTAGTGAGTGTTACAGACTAAAAAACCGCTGCCGAAATCGGCTGTAAAATTTCAGGGAGCCGATCGATCCTCCGGCGCAAAGCCCAGCTCGCGGACTGGGGCCCTAATCAAAATTAAACTTTTGACAGGTGGCTTTTTTAAGTTTCCAGAACAAAACAAAAGCCGGCTTTCAGAAAAAAAGCCGACTTTTGAGATAATTTTACCGACGAAGCGTAAAACCGCTAGCTCGCCGCTGTTGGTTGGATGACTTTCCACAATCCGAGTGCGCGAGGGGCACTACCCTGCCGGAAGTAGAAACAATTCCCAAACAAAGTCTGAAGTATTAAACCCTCGGGTGGCGGGTAACGCCCTGATTGGGGTCGTAAATATCAGCCGTAGTATCAACGCCCGGAGTCCCAGGAGCGCCGTAATCAGCCCGAGCGCTATCGACGCTGGGATTATAGTCGTAGGTGTTCCAATGCTGAATGCCTCCGCGGCTCAGAATGGTTTCAGCTTGAGCGACTTCTGCTTCGCTGCCGTCAACCAGTACCAAGTAATCTCCCCTTGCCACGCGATCGTTGTATGCTCTAGCTTCCTCTTCGGGAATTCCCATACCGACTAAAGCTCCGATCAAGCCGCCTGCTGCCGCACCCAAAGCCGTACCGGCTAGTGTAGTGGCGATCGCGGTAGCTGAGGCTCCTGCCAGCATAATCGGCCCGATTCCCGGAATTGCCACTAGGCCCAGACCTACCAACAAGCCTGTCAAACCGCCCAAAGTACCGCCTGTGAGTGCGCCCTTTGTTGCCCCTTCATCGGATTTGTTGTCCGCGCTGTCGTGCACGTCAATGCCTGCGATTTCCCCTTTAGAGTCAGCATCCTTAGCGATGACCGAAACCCGATTCATGTCGAAACCGGCAGTTCTCAGTTCTCCCAGTGCGTGTTCCGTCTCGCGGCGGGTGGAAAATACTCCCACGGCGCGCTTCTGGCGGCCCGAAGCTCTGCGGCCGGTGTCTGCAGGCACATCGTAAATGCCCCAATCCTGAATGCCCCGCACGCTCATAATTCCTTCGGCTGTGGCAAGTTCAGCATCTGTTCCTTCTACGAATACCAAATATTCTCCGCGCGAGACGCGATCGCTATAAACTTTAGCTTTTGCTTCGGGAACTCCCAAGCCGACCAAACCGCCGACCAAACCGCCTGCTGCTGCCCCAATCGCGCCACCGACTACAGTATCTGCCAGCAGAGTTGCGATCGCACCCCCCGCCATCACCGGGCCAACTCCCGGAATCGCCAGCGCTCCAATGCTTCCGAGTAACCCAATCAAACCGCCCGTCACAGCTCCCGCTGTCGCGCCTGCTTTTGCGCCACCACCCACTTTCTCGTCAGTACCCTTACCAGCGGTAGCGCCCGCAATTTCGCTGCGATCGAGATTTTCCCCAACTACCGAAACTTTATTCATCGGAAACCCGCTACTTTGCAGTTCCATCAGAGCTAGTTCCGTATCTCGGTAATTAGAAAATGCTCCTACAGCTCGCTTGTGTTGACCTAAAGCCATTTTTTTTCTCCTTGAAAATATACTACTTTTACACAACCACAGAATTTATGCTCTGCCATCAATCACATTTAGTCATTTTTTTCCAACAATTTTCATCGGTCGCTGGGAATAACTTCCCGCTCTATCTTCAGGTTGGTTTCTCACTAATTATCCGGGCTGAAAAATCGGAAATTGGGAAGGGAAAGTTGTAGGTCTTGCGCGAGTTTTAAGTGCGTGAATTGTAAATTTAATTTACACTTTTTCAATTAAAACCCCGCTCTCCCTAGAGGATGACCTAAGCGTTGCCATCGACTCCGAAAGCAATCTTAAAATGCCAAACTTTACCCTCTTCCCTCAGACTTTTCTCCTCGATCACTAAATCCTTCTTCCTTGTTTCCCTCGGAATTCTTCTTTCTAATTTATTGCTTGCTGCTAGGCGATGCGGGCGCAGCGGGAGCGACAACCGCCGTCACATTCACCTGTTTAACACCCTTAATCTCTTTAGCTAGCGGCTCAATTTTAGCTAAATCAGCTTGACTGGGAACTGTGCCACCTACGGTGACAACCCCATCTTTTGCGTCAACAGTTAGCTGACCTTTAGTAATGTTTACTTCTAACTTGGAGCGTACTTCACTTTGGAGGTCGCCATCGGCTCTTATGGCATCGCCGCCCGTCACATTGTTGCGCTGTTCTCTGGCCCTGATATCAGAATTTGCTTGGTTTTGGCGAATCTGGCTAGTAGCGTCACCCTGAGTTTTTTTAACTGTCTCGGCTGGGGGCGGGCTAGTGGTATTTCCTGTGGCAGAATTAGGAGAATCAGCGCTAGTTTTAGCTCCTTCGCTGCAAGCAGCAGCTCCAAATAGTAGGAGGCCGCTGAGGAGAATGGGTGTTAGTTTGTTCATAATATGTTAATACCCTCCGGGTAAGCTTTCTATGAGCCTGACTTCCCTGACTTCGTGGAGCCAGATGTGAGCCAGATGAAGCAAGACAGAATCTTTGTTTGTGCTTTCTGCGATTTAAAAATCCTCATATCAAATATATAAACTTGAGGAAGTATCCACATCGCTCCACGGGTGTAAAATATATCTATGCCGTTAGATAGAGTACAAAAAACAAAATAAGGTCTTAAGTCACATTTAACTTAATGAGTTCTGACCGCATTATTCCTCAGAAACTCGGTTGATGCCGAAAATTTTCGTTGCCCAGGCCAATATTTTCCCAGACACTAAGTTGAAAAGCGTAAGTTTTATCAATAAATTCGATCGCCACTCCCAACTAATTTTTCCCTCGAACCTCGAACCTGGGACTTCTTCCCTCAACATCCATCCATTAAATCCGTTAAATCTCCTACACTACTCATTGCCGAACCTCCTGCTTCAAAACAAACGAAAAGAGTCGAGAAATTTTTGAGCATTTTCTGGTTCTGGAGTAGTGGCAACCAGCCCGTAAACGCGCGTTTCCACCAAAAAAACTTGACCTACACCTACAGGTTCAGTGGGGGAAAGCGGCTGAAACTCAAATTCTTTTCCCGGATAGCCTCCGAGGGAAATATCCCGCACTTGCAACAATTTAGCATTGGCTGCCACGACGAAAAAATCAACGGCATTATTTAAAGTAATTCTGATATTATTGATATTATTGTTCCTAAGCCGAAAATCTAGATCGAAGTATTGAAGCAAATAAGTTTCTTTGTTTTTTAAGTTCGAGCGGTATGTATGAGCAATAATTTGATTTGAAAAAGTTTCGGAATTAATTTTGGGATTTCCCGGCATATCGATCGCAAACTGACCCATCGCTGAGCAAAATGGCTGCCACTCTGGCGTCTGAATGTCTCTCCGCAGCGGGGCTGGTTGAGATGCAGCGGGACGGGCAAACTTGACAGAGTATAAAAGTAATGTAGCAGTAACTAGAAGTAAATACAGAAATTTCATTTGGGTAAAAAATATATATGCCCGATCGATCTGCGCTAGCCTAGAAATATATCCGCAAAGGGGGGATTTATGCTGAATATTATATTTACTCAACGGCGAGGCAACTCTCAAGGACGCTCTAAAATTACTAAAACCAATAAAACCAATATACTCGCTGCTGTAAATACTTGGCTGGCTGTGTGTCTGCTGGCTGCTGTCACAGGTTGTGCAAACAGCCCCAACAGCAAGGCACTCGAAGAATCATTAGCCGCCGATCCGAAATTAAAACAAAATCCAGTAGTTTTCTCTTCCCCGCCACCAGCGACAGCAATTGAGACAAACTCTACCGCCAAACTTCCTCCCGATTTCCCGACAGAGATTCCACTCTATCCTAATGCTGAGTTAATCGAAGTTGGTGGACAAACCGATCCGTCCCAAAAAAATGTGCGGCTGCGCTGGGAAAGCACTGATCCGGTTAATTCGGTTCAGAACTTTTACTCCACAGAGTTTGGGCGCCGCAACTGGGAAATAGTCAGCCGCCCCACCGCCGAGGGACAAGGTTCTTTCGTAGCAACGCGAGATAATTTACGGGTAACAGTCTCGCTTTCTCCTACTCAGAAAGTAGGGGGTTCTACAGAATTTGCGATCGACTACAGCAAAGACAGCCCAGAAATTGCCGCCAGTCCCCAACCTAACAATTCCGAGTCTAGGACATCTCCAACCGCTTCACCAACTCCATCTAATTCAGAGGGAACTACTCCAACACCATCCGCCTCATCCAAATCAGCCACAGTTAGCCAACTAGATACCCAAATTCCTCAACAGTTGCGGCAGTTTGTGGCAGATTTAAGTCAGTTGGAAGTGCTGAAAGTTCGCTCTACAGAAAGCGCTAATTTAGAAACAGCCAGCAGCTTGCCCCAACCTAACAAAATTGTCACTCGCCGCGAATACGCCCGCTGGTTAGTAGCAGCTAACAATCAGATTTATGCTAGCCGTCAAGCCAAACAAATTAGATTAGCAGTAGACTCTAGCGAACCAGCCTTTTATGACTTACCCAAAACAGACCCGGATTTTTCAGCAATTCAAGGTTTAGCAGAAGCCGGTGTAATTCCGAGTTCGCTTTCTGGAGAAACTAAAGATGTGAAATTTCGCCCGGATGCACCTTTAACTCGCGAAACAATGATTCTCTGGAAAGTGCCTTTAGATAGTCGTCAAGTTTTACCGACAGCTAACATTGAGGGAGTGAAAGAAAAGTGGGGTTTTCAAGATGCTTCTAAGATTGATTCCCAGGCGTCGCGGGCTGTTTTAGCTGATTTTAACAATGGAGATTTGGCGAATATTCGCCGCGTTTTTGGTTTTACTACTCTGTTTCAGCCGAAGAAATCCGTGACTCGCGCCGAAGCTGCTGCTAGTTTGTGGTATTTTGGCGTTCAAGATCAGGGATTGTCTGCTAAAGATGCCCTGGAAGCCAAGTCTAAACCTGCTGAGTAGAGTTGTTTGGGGTTGTTAATAGTTGTGAACACAGCATCTACTTACCAATACCCCAAAAACCGGGTTTTTCTCTGTAAAAAAACCCGGTTTCTGCGTCCAAGACTGAGGAAATTGTACCAATTTTTGATCGATCGGCGTGCGATCGCCCGCCAGAAAACTTGCAGCTTGAGTTTCTAGGATTTCTGTGAATACGGCTGACCCAGAAACCGACTTTTATCTACGAAAATGCCAAGTACAACCCCAGGCATATCCGGTGAAAAGCCTTGTTGCTTTAATTCCTTATTTAATTTTTTTGTGGGACTTTTCGTAAAAAAAACTTTTACCAATTAAAAATCGGCTTTCCTGTCCTTGTGGCCTACCCTAGGGGATAGATTTTTTTTGCTTTAATCTTAATTTCTGTATCCTGCCATACAACCGCTGCATTTGGCGGGCAAATTTTCTACATATTTTAACTAACACTTTGTTCAAAACTATCAGCAGGATTCCGGATGCGGTAGCTGCCTTAACGATAAATGAAAAACAGTGTTTGAGCTCTTGGAGAGCATTTTTTAATGTACGATATTACCTTATTTACCCCGCAAGACATGGCAAAATGCAGCTTAGTCCTGCGCCAGTTAGGTAGAAATACTGCTAGTATGGAAGCCAGCAGCCAGAAAATTGTTAACTATATTTACCGACATTTTTGCGATTCGCAAACAGGAGAAAATACCTGTGCCTTAGTGCGTTTGTTCAAAACTCATCCCTACGGGGAATTAGAAGACTCATTGCAACAATCTGCCCGCCGCTTGATGAAGGGCAATTCCCCCGCCGCCGACATGAAATGTTGGACTCTGCTAGCAGCCGCAGGCACAGAACCGCAGTGGAATTCTCGGCACACAGCAGTAGAAAATACAGCTATTCCATTAGTTAGCACAAAATTAGTGGCTCAAATGCCCGCGATTTCGGAAATAATCCGGCAGTTTGGTTTAGACATTCCTACATTCCTCGGAATTGAACGAGAAAGGTTCCTGCAATTAGAGCCCGCAGTATTAAATATTTTTTACGTATCAGAGGCAAAAGGCAGCCCCTTTATTCCTGAGCAAAATTCCTTAATTATCCCCTACCAAGTCAAGTCTGTCTTGGGATTTGGGGGGCTTATGCCGTCAGGAAGTTTGTTTGCGGTAGTGATGTTCCTGAAAGTTAAAATTCCCCAAAGCACGGCTGAAATGTTTAAAGATTTGGCACTTAGTGTCAAAACAGCATTGTCCATGCCCGACGAACAAAGTGTTTTTGAGTATTCAGAAAATCCTACAGTTTTTGTTACAAATGACAATATTTACGAAAGCCAATTACTGGAAGATCAAGTGGCTAATCTGATTCAATTGCTGGACTTTTCAGAACAAGAAAGGCTCAGACAAGCCGCTCGGTTTCAACAGACAATTGACAATTTACAGCGCGAACTTACTGAATACAAAAATAAAGAAAAAGCTTTGAAAGTAAGCCAAAATTCGTTTACAGGCATCCTCAATATTCCCAAAGATGCTATTGCTCGCGTAGAGGAGAATCAAGGAATTCAGCGTTTTAATCAAGGGGAAGAACAGATTTAAACCAAGCTCTGTGTTTAGCAACCCGGTTTATCCAAGAAACCGAGTTGTTGCTGTATTTGCTGAGTAAATTTTGTTTTTACAGGAAGGAGTTCGAGCATCCCGCTCGCTGTATATAAATCTAAGTAGGTCGGCAGAAAAAAATCAAGGTAAATAAAGGAATGTTAATGTCCGTCCCCCAAAACAATACTACAAGGACGCTGAAAGTTTGAGAAATAGGGAGCATCTCAATGAAAGCAGCCCAGCTAGAAATTGGAGTTTTGAGGCAGGAGACAGGAGTCAGGAGCCAGGAGAAAAGAGTCAGAAGGAAGAAGTCAGGAGCCAGAAGAAGTGTTTCTACAAATATGAGATGCTCCCTCGACCTCTGCGTGCATCTGCGTCCATCTCTTGTCATCTGCAGTTCAGAAATTCTTTTTTTTTAACCGCAGATGAGGGCAGATAAACACAGATTAACGCAGATGAATTAGAGCGAGTCCGGCTGCACGGTGATTGTTGACTGTTGATTGGGTTTTAGGCCCGGTGATGCTACCGGATTTGATATCAAAATGAAACTAGAATGGGCTTAAAAACGATTGAATGAACAAGAATTACAGTTTTTGGAGTTAAAGCAATAGGTAAAGTTCAATGAAATTTTAATAAAATTGATAAAAGTCAAAAGTAAGAAAGCTTTCAGTAAAAAAACTTGTTTTTACTTTTGGCTTTTGACTTTTGACTTTTATCACATCGAGTATTCAACTCAAAACTCAAAACTCTTAAGGCGCTGCTGCTGCCCTGCGGTTGGCAACAATCAGATTAGCCTGATACTCTGCCGCTTTTTGCTGAGCCTTTTGATAGTTCGGGCTGGTTGACGGCACTGCTCTCATGAGCTTAACCGCTTTCTGCCATTCGCTTGCTACTGCGATCCACTCATTTTGAGACTGAGCCGTCTGGGCCGAAATTGCTGCCTTCTGAGCTGTGTTAACGGCTTCCCTCCAAGAGTCAGGCTTAGGCGCGGTGGCTTTTGGTGCAGGAGAGGCTGCCTTGGGCGCCGGAGATGCAGCAGCTTTGGGTGGTGGAGATGTCGGAGTTGGGCTTGCGGGCGCAACAGCAGTGGGAGCGGGTTTTGGTGCAGGGGAGGCTGCCTGTGGGGGGCCCGGAGATGCGGCGGTCGAGGATGCAGCGGCTTTAGAAGGGGGAGATGAGGGTTGCGGGGAGGGGGAAGCAGCTTCGGGGGCGATGGGTTGTGGGTTTGAGTCGGCGAAGGGGAAAGTTTTAGTAAAGAAAAGCCCTGCGATCGCCGCCAGAGGTACTAAGATACCCACAGGTATTACCCATTTGGGAAATTGTTTTTTCGGAGGCGGGGCTTGATCTTCGTCTTCGTCTTCGTCTTCCTCGTCGTCATCTCGATCGAATTCTCCTTCTTGATAATAGTCTTCGCCTTCGGGTTCGACATCATCTAAACCTACAGAGTCGTCAGGCATTCCACTATCCAAGGGGTAAGGCATTGAATCCGCAGGCATCAGATCGATTTCATCTTCCCACGCAGGCGATCCCTCACCTGTTCGACGCCCGTAAACCTTTACAGTGTGAATTGATTCGAGTCCCAGCTTCGTCATGCCGGTGCGGATGAAATCGACCAATACCATTTGATCCGGTACTTTGTCTGCCTCCAGAATTATGTGGAGGCAGCCGTTGTCCCGCGTCACATCGGCGTTGATGCCTTTGGGTTTGAGTGTACGGTTGATGCTAGATGCGATCGCTTTTGGATCGCCCTGCTTGAGCAGTTCCCGCAGGTTCTGTTGTGTCATGGGTAGCGCTCTTTTTTTGGGGGGGGTGGAGAGCCGGCAAATAATATTAACCGATCGGCATTCGGCGGACAATATTTATTTACCACATTAACTTCTACTTTGGCATTCTGAAAATATTTCTAGTATCTATTGACTTTTTGGCCCGCGAGCTGACCTCAAGCACATAGCCCAAGAAAGAAATTTGTTGTAAAAATTTACAGTAAGGGTTCAATCCTGTGCCCTGTCGCGCATCAGCGAAACAAGCTAGAAAGTTCTATAACTTTGGTTTGCAGAGTTGAGATTTCTTCCCGGCCCCGCTTTAAAGAAGCTTCTAAGTCTAGCAGCAAAGGCAAACTTTTTTGCAGTTTTTCTAAGCTGGCGTTCTTGACTTCTTGACGAAAATAGTATACTCGTTTCGGATTGCCGAGATCTAGAGCTTGAGCAATTTTATCATCGCGCTCGCCCGCTTGGATCATCGCCTTTACCCACAGCCAAATCCGAAACTTACCAGTCAAGCCAGCCACAATCCTCAAACCAGGCTCGCTGCGGCCAGTTAAGCCTGCCAGTAAATCCAAAGCGGCGGAGGTATTGCCCTCGCGAATCGCATCGGCTAGCTGGAAGGTATTCTGGGCGTGACAGTGCACCAGTGCTGCAACTTCCTCCGGGTTTAGAGGTTGGCTGCGGTTGCCCGCAAACAGCAGCAATTTTTCGAGTTCGCTGTATAGCTGTCGAGTATCGCTGCCGATGGATTGGGCCAAAAGTTCGATCGCTGTGGCTGTCAATTTTACGTTCATTTCGCCCGCGACTTGGCGCACCCGCTGGGCTAATTCTTTGTCATTCCAAGGCGGAATCGGTGAAAATTCCCGCACTTGGGCGGACTGGGAAATTAACTTGGTAGATTTGAGCCGGCTGTCGGGTTTTTTGACGGATGTCAGCAGCAACACGGTGGTAGGGGGAATCACTGGCAGCGTCCGTTCAAATTGCGCTAACAGTTCTGGAGAGCACTGCTGCGTTACAGTCGTATTTGCCAGCCAGACAAAACGGCTGCCGGTACCGAAGGGGGGCGTTAAGGCTCGATCGAGCCCTTCAACCACAGCTCCGGCGGAATCGGCAATAATTTTGTCATAGTTAAAACTAGCCCAGTTGGGGTCGAGGACTGTTTGGCGCAAACTTGTCACAGCCTGCGCCATCGCAAAGTCGTCTTCCCCCCAAAACAGGTAAATTTGCATGAAAAACGCTCACTAGCCAAAAAAATCACAGTTGCAGGCGAGGCTTGTCCAACATATCCTGAATAGGGCTGTTGGAAGCCCGCGCCATAATATAAAATTTGGTGTGGGAGTATGTCACCGCGAGGAAATCAAGATTGGATGATACTTATCAAGCTTACGTAAATCGGGTGGCGCGAATGACGCTGCTGGACTCCTACAAGTCCCAGGTGGAACACATTCAGGAATCTCCAAAATTTAAGCCCGACGAAGCAGGCCGGAGAACTCCTGTACCTTTTCCAGGTTATTCAGTGATTACGCCCCCTGCGGGAGAAGATGCAGAAAATGCTGCATTGTATAGTAATTTGCACTCGATCCAACAACGGCTATTGCAGGAAATAGCGGAGGGTGCGATCGTGGCACTGCCTCCTGATACCTTCCATTTAACCGTAGCCGATTTGATTTGGAGCAGCGCTTTTCGAGATGCCTCTGATAAAAATCCCGAATTTGAGGAGCAACTGCGCTCGCGCATGGCCGATCGTTTTGCCGCCTGCAAACCCTTGGCGGGCGGAGCTCCCATTCGCTGGACAGTGCTGGGGTTGCTGGTGATGACTAGAGCTGTGGGTGTTTGTTTGGCACCGACGGACGAAAACTCTTACAAGCAAATTCTGGAGTTTCGCCGATCGATCTATCAAAATCCCGATTTAATGGCTTTGGGAATTGAACAGCAATATCATTTTACGGCACACATTACTCTGGCTTATTTTGGGGACATCGGGCCGAACCTTGACCGCGATCGCTTGTGCGCTTTACTCTCAGAGTTAAACGAGCAATGGCTGGACACGCCGCAAGAACTTTCCGTAAACCGAGTGGAACTGCGGAAGTTTGAGGACATGGCTACCTATCTCCGGCAACCTGACTGGCCTGTTTTTGAGTTTTAACGAAAGAAGAGGGAAGAAGGAACAAGGAACAAGGAACAAGGAACAAGGAAGAAGGAAGAGGGAAGAGGATCGATGTGAAGATTTTTTCCATCTCCCCCTCTCCCCATCTCCCACTCTCCCAGTCTCTCTCCCTCTCCCCTGTGGCAATAGTCAGGATATTGCCTATTAAATGCTTTAATTATTTTTGTTTGACAGTAAAGTCAAGGAAAAAATTTGTCACTAACCCCACCCTAAAGGGATGGGGCTTGTAAGGAAACCAAGCCATAGGTAGAAAACAAGCGCAAGTAGGACTAGACAACGGTTGAGAAACCAATTTGA
>Ga0164305_10000032_pt1 | contig 35890 bp, 28 predicted proteins | sample Whisoiple_237_MG_FD_110215 | JGI IMG/M metagenome (GOLD analysis project Ga0164305, IMG submission 110215) | Soil microbial communities amended with pyrogenic organic matter from upstate New York, USA - Whitman soil sample_237_MG | ecosystem: Environmental > Terrestrial > Soil > Agricultural...
TTGCGAATCTTTGCCTGTCTTGGTTTGCACGAAAGGTTGAAAAAGCTCGTCTAATTCATTGGTAGCAATACCGGGACCAGTATCCTCGACTTCAAAATGAAGGAAGAAGGAATAGGTAGAAGCTGCAGCGTCATTTGGCGTGGCAACCATCTGGTTGTTCGACTGACTATTTTGAGATGTTTTAAGCTCATTAATGGCGGAATTCTCTGTATTTCTTGATACTTGAGAGTGCTCAAAATTTCCCCCTTCTGGCTGCTGATTTCGCCCTAATGACTGCTTGCTAACTCTGACCGCTACACCGCCCTCATGGGTAAACTTAAGAGAGTTATTGAGTAGATTAATTAAGATTTGCCGCAATTTTAACTCGTCAGTTTCTATGTATTGTGGCACATCTGGACTGCAGTCAAAAACCAACTGCAAGTGCTTATCATCTGCTTTGAGTTGAAACAGATCTTCCAAGTCATTGAGCAGGCGATAGAGGTCTATTTTATGGGGATTGAGGGTGGTGCGCCCCGATTCAATTTTAGATAAATCCAGTACGTTATTAATCAGGGTAAGGAGGTGTTCTCCGCTGCTCCTAATTATGCTAATATTTTCTTGATGTTCTGGGGATAGAGTTTGGCTGCGAGTCATCAGTTGGGAAAAGCCGAGAATTGCATTGAGAGGCGATCGCAATTCGTGGCTCATATTAGCAAGAAATGTGCTTTTAGCTTGGTTCGCTACTTCCGCTTTGTCTTTAGCTACAGCCAATTCTGCCGTCCGCTCTTGCACTCGCTGTTCTAAAGTTTCAAAAGATTGTTGCAGTTGTTGAGCCATACTGTTAAATGACTTGGCTAATTCCCCCAATTCGTCGGATCGTTCGCTTTCTACTGCTTTGTCCCATTCACCTTTAGCAATATTTTTGGCTGCTGTATTTAAGCTCAAAATAGGATGTGTCACCCACTGAGAAGTCAGAATGCCGATCGCCACAGCTACTCCTAAAGCTGCGAAACAAAGCAAAACCGCTGTGCGGGTATTGGCATCGATTTCTTTGGTGAAATCTGCTTCTGGAACAACTACGACAATCAGCCAATCTAAACCTTTGCCGTCTTGAAACGGCAGGACTTTTAAAAATTGTCGCTTGTCATCTATTTCAAAGCTCAATAACTCGGATTTTTTAATTTGGTCTAACTTTTTAAAGTTTGTCATCAAATATTGAGCTGTCGCTTGAGTAAAATGGTTGCTGCTTTCTTCTACTTTAAATAAGTGTCTTTCATTACCTTTAGTGCGAAACGGTTTTTCTGTTGTGGAAGTTGCTAACAAAGTACCCTGGCGATCTATAATAAATGTTTGACCGGATTTTCCAACTTTGAGACTGTGGAGAAATCTCCCAAGATGGTCGAGACGGAAGGCAGTAAATAATACTCCTTCTAGCTGGTTTTTGGCGCTGTATACTGGTTGGAGAGCGCTGATAATTAAGGTCGGCTCTAGCAAGGAAACATAAACCGAACTCCAAGTAAGTTTGCCTGCTTTTACTGCACTTTTATACGCAGTATTTTGCCTGTTATCAAAGTTTTTGACAATGGTGGCAACTGTAGTGCGATCGCCTCGCTCATTTGTATTGTAAGAATAAAAATTTAACCCAGTAGATGTTTCTATCACATTCATCGTTCGAGATCCGTTAGACATTTGTTCACCGGATCTATAATCTCCCTTATTGTTGCCAACGGAGGTAAAATTGATATAGGGATATAATTGTACTTGCCTCAAAAGATATTTCTCCCAAGCTGATAAATTTTCCATCTTTAACAACCCGATCTTGACAGCATCCAGCTTGGTTTGATTGATTTGATGGGGAGTTGACAGGTAAACTTGCAGGTTTTGCTCGACACGCAAACTGACCTCGCTCATTAACTGACTGGCAAGGTTATTAACAGCTTTTTGTCCGTTTCTAAAAGACAGATATCCTACGAGTCCCACGGCTCCCACGATTTGCAGTATAAATGGAACCATGAGAACAGTTCGCAGCGGTAATTTGTCTAAAATTTTAGAAACCATAAGATTGAGAGGTTTGGTGAACTTAGTCTAGAACCGTATTTGCACAACCGGCCTTAACAGCAGCACCATTTATTTACGGCCGCTTAGCTAGGGGGAATTGATGCGGGCTATTTTAGCTGTGGTAGATGCTCGACCCCGAGCGGATGTGAACCTAATGTTTGCTCGATTAAAGTCTATTATTTTACCCATTTTCGTATTATTGTTACCATTTAGCTAAAAGTTGCAGTCCCTGGCTTCGAGAACAGCCTGATAATCCGATCGCGCGGGCGAGTTTAACCCCCTTGACCCATGCGGTTTGGAGGCCGGCCAGGAAATTTGCGATCGGCACTCGCCATTTTCCGCAAGACGTGTTATGCTGTAAACAGTCGAGGGCACGTAGCTCAGTGGATAGAGCATCAGGTTCCGGTCCTGAGGGTCGGGGGTTCAAATCCCTCCGTGCTCATTTAAATTTATAAAATGACTGATTTTGAGAGACCAGGGACAAATTTTTATCCTCGGTCTCAATTATTATTGTGATTTAAGCGTCAGTGTCAAAAATCGAATCGCCGCTGTAGTCGCAGTTCGCGGACTGATTTCGCCCCTGTTGCTTGGCACGGTAGAGTGAACGATCGGCGATCGCGATCAAGTCAGCCGATGATAGTTCCGAAATCGGAATCAAGTTGGCGATACCCATACTAATAGTAACTACATCGCTCACATCAGAGGTTTTGTGAGGAATATGTAAAGCTTGAATAGCAGCGTGAATCCGTTGGGCCACCGCACAGGCTCCTTCAATATCGGTATTCGGCAAAATGATGCCAAATTCTTCTCCGCCGTAACGCGCCACCAAATCCGCCGGACGGTACACCACCTCTTGCACCGTCTGAGCAAGTTTGAACAGACAACTATCCCCCATTTGATGACCGTAGCAATCATTATAACGTTTAAAATAATCCACATCAAACAACAAAAGAGAAATAGGTTTTTGTTCCCGGTATAGCCGCTGCCATTCATACTCTAAGCGGTCATTAAAACAGCGGCGATTAGCAATTTGAGTCAACCCATCAATATTTACCACTTGTTCTAAGAGGTGAGTAGCGCGGGCTAGCTCTTCGTTAGAGAGTGCCAGTTGTTGATTAATTTCTCTCATTCGCGCTTGGGCCTGCTGCCTTTCTGCCAATTCCTTCTGTAACTTCTGAAAAATATCCGCTTGTTTAATGGCAATCGCTAACTGATTAGCAATCTGTTTAACAAGGTCAACTTCAAATTCTTCCCATTGGCGAGGAGCAGAACATTGATGAATACATAACAACCCCCACAAATCTTGTCCATTCAGCAACGGCGCAACTAAATTAGCTCGAACCGGAAATTTTTTCCAAAGAGCGCGGTAACAGTGTTGAAGGTCAATCTTATTGATATCTTCAACTACCTGCATTCTCCCTTCTTGATATGAATCAGGATCTTGTTCACCACCACACGAGTCGTTAAATTGATTTCTGCTTGCCAATTTACATCCTTCGGCTACGGATTCTGAAACCAACTCACCATATCCAAAATTACTGTCAGGATCGAACTTAAATATGCCGACGCGCTCGGCATCAAGAAATAGGCGAATCTCCTGCGAAGCAATCTCAAAAATTGTAGACAAATCAAGAGATTGACGGATGTGTTGAGTAATTTCTTGAAGTAATATCGCCTTGTCGTACTGTTGCCGCAGGGCTATTTCCGCTTGCTTTTGGGCGAGAATAGCTGCCTCTGCTGCTTTTTTGGCTTTAATAATTTCACCTTCGTACACGATACGCTGGCGGATACAGATCAATATGCAATCGTTGACGAAGTTTCCTCCCTGATTCCGACGCACAGCGTTGATCAGCATGGGTATATCACTACCCTGCTTTGACCTTAATGAGAAGTAAATTTCCTCTACTTTACCGTCGAGCTTTAACAGGGGGAAGAAATGGGTTTGAAAAAAAATCCGGCTGGCCATTGGCAGAATGGAATCCATTTTCCATTCCCGCAGTTCATCGGTTTCGTATCCGAGTAATTGCAGTAATGTGGCGTTGACCATTACGATCGTACCATCGTCAGCAAACGAGAGGAATCCACAGGGTGACGTGTTGAGTCGCTCGTCTATTTGGTAGGTCATGTTTACATACAAATCAGGTAGTATGAGGTACACTCAAATACTCCTTAATCATCTCGATCGTCTCTTGTGGATGACTCAGGTGCGGGCAATGTCCCGTAGCTTTCATCAGCCGTAGCGTACTTTTAGGTAGGTGGCTGTGGAGGTAATCCCCTACCTCGGTGGGAGCAATTACGTCATCAGCACATTGCAATATCAGTGAAGGTACTGATACCTTGGGTAAATCACTGCGATTGTCAGAGTAAAAAGTTACCTCGGCAAAGCGACTTGCAATCACCGGATCGGTAGAGCAAAAACTTGTCTCAAGTTCCTCACTTAACTCAGGACGATCCTGATTCTGCATCACCATTGGCGCCAGAAAGCTTGCCCAACCAATGTAATTTTTCTCCATAATATCGAGGAGATCCTCAATATCTTTGCGATCAAACCCTCCGTAATAATTTGGTAAATCATTGATGTAGCAGGGTGAAGGCCCTAGGAGAATCAGGCGATTAAAGTAATTAGGAGCTTGAATAGAGGACAGGATGCCGATAATACTGCTGACCGAATGACCGACAAAAATCACATCAGCCAACGCCAATTCTTCACAAATATCGAGGACATCCTGAACATATCCATTGAGGTCGCTGTAACGTTCATAACTGTACGCACTAATATCAGACTTTCCAGAACCTACATAATCAAATAGGATGATTTTGTAGTCCTTCTCGAAGGCCAGTGTTACGAAACGCCACATATTTTGATCGCACCCAAATCCATGAGCAAACATCATCGTCTGGCTGCCTTGTCCAAACACTTTTATATTATTCCGTAAAAAAATATTTTTAGTCATTTGAGCGACACGAGCATTAAATTGATTATAAGACTTTTGCGCGCTTTCATGAGGGAGGATTGCTGATCCCACATAGTGGTAGACAACAATTCAGGATGTCGGATTAATTAAATGGCAACCTCAGCAATGGCAGGCTTCCTCAACATATAACGCTGCCCGATTTCCTAGGCGCTCGCTTGTAACTATTCCCATTTCGCTGGGGTTTCCATTCCTTCGGCAATTATGCTCAGATTTAAGCTATCTGGGATTACAACTATGGCTTTGGCAATTCCGCGATCGCTCCGAGTCCAGGCTAAATCGCCCACAAATGAGCGATCGATTTTGAGCGACTTCACCGGAAAATTTTTCAGGTTGTTAAAAGCAGCATAGCCAGTCCAAAATCATCGACATAAATGCCAATACCATGCTCCGATAATTGGCTCAAAAGATTGTAGGTAATGTGAACATTAAGCATCTTGACAGTTTCCGTAATCTCTAGCTATAGATATTTTGGCTTCATCTCGGTGCGCTCAACAATGCGATCGCTCTTAGGGATTAAAGTCGGTTGGCTGAGTTGACGTGCCGACAGATTCACCGCGATATTAGGAAGAATTAGTCCTGCTGCTAGGCACTGCTGATATTGCCAGCAAGCTTGCTCTCAAACCCATTTGCCCCATGCCAACATCAATCCAGTTTTTTCGGCGATGCGAATAAATCGATGGTCATGAACCCAAGCTAGCTCAGGACAATACCCTCCTACTATAACTTTAACACCAGCAAGGCTACCTGTTTGCCAATCGAGCTGAGGTTGAGCGTACAGGAAGCCTTCACCTTCCAAGCACAATTCAAAGAATTTGCGATCGCCAGGGTATTGGATTTGGCCCAAGGTATGGTGGCCGTGTAAAAACTATAGGTATTCGGCCCGATACCTTAACGTAATATAGGGAAATATCGGCATTTTTGACCAAGCTATCGAAATTCATTTTATCTTGTGGATATAGCGAGACGCCAATACTGGTGAAGAGGTGTAAATAATGATTTGTGATAATTAAATTAGTCTTAATATTTTCCTATAGGAATACCCCGTGTTTCCGCTAATCTAGGGGTAGTACGGATAGGCACGACGCGGCACTAAGCTGCTAGGCAAGAAAGATTTTCTGGTATGTTCGAGAATCGAATAGAGATAGGATTTTATGATTTTTGAGATATCATTGAAATATACAATTTAGAGGAACCACAGCTTACCCCTAGATTTTTACCACAACCTATTGAGTGGGATTGCTAGAGGAAAATGCGCTGATGAATAAGGCAATAAAAGCTGATATTTCAGCACTTAAGAACCTCCAAAACATTGTCGCGGTTGCTATCAATATTTACAAGATCCTAAAAATAAAAAAGTTGGGTTTCCTAGCTCAACCCAACCTACTTTTAACAACGACCAATCACTGCTAACTTTCAAATATCCTCATCGTCTTGATCTTGCACACCCTGGAGAATCCGCGATAGCTCACTCTTCTCATTAATCGTAATCCGACTAGGAGAACCGCTAATAATCCGTTCGTAACCACTGAACGAATCTTTAATTTGCGGGCCTCTTTCAGTAATCGTGTATTCTCGAATTCCTTTGTCGTGCCACGAACCGCGCATCTTAAACACATTAATTGCCCGCGACATTTCTCCTCGAATCTCTACATACTGCAACATGATAATCGTGTCAGTAATCGTAGAAATATGAGAGTCCGTAATCGAATGAGAACCCATAAAATGGTCGCTTGTATTCGTGAAAAAGCCGGTTATTTCTTCCTGCTTCGCAAAACCTGTCACTCCAATCACAAATTGCCTGAAAGCATTATTGCTGACACCCCTAGCTAACGCCGACAGCGAGTCTATAGCAATTCGAGAAGGTTTGAACTCAGCAATTTCTGATTTAATACTCTGCAAGTGGTCTTCCAAACCCGCCGATTCTGGGTAAGTGCACAACAGCTTCAGCAGTCCTTTCTCTTCCATTTCCTCAAAATCAATACCCCAAGAATAAGCATTGCGGAACAACTGGGCCCGCGACTCTTCATAGGCAAAAAGCAGCGCCCGATTGCCGTTCATACAAGCATTCTGCAAGAACTTGCTCACCAATAGCGTTTTGCCTGTTCCCGTTGCACCCGTAGCCAAAATAATTGAGTCTTTGAAGAAACCGCCACCGCACATCTCGTCGAGAGTTTTATCGCCGGAAGAAACCCGCACGTTGGAAGACTTTTGAGTTAATCGCATCGCCCCCAATGGGAAAATATTAATTCCGTCATTAGTCATAGTAAAAGGATATTCGCCCTTCATGTGAGTTGTACCGCGCAACTTCAAAATTTCGATGGTGCGGCGGCGGCGTTCTCCTTCCAATACGTTGCGAACAATCACCACATTATCTGACACAAACTCTTCCACTCCAAACCGCGCCACGGGGCCGTATTCTTCCACCCGTTCCGTCGTCATGACTGTAGTTGCTCCGACTTGTTTGAGGCGCGCAACTAAGCGAAAAATTTCTCGGCGCACCACCGATGCAGCATCGTACTGCTGAAATACGGCGGTAACAGAATCTATTGAAACCCGCTTGGCTTTGTACTTGCGAATGGCGTACTGAATCCGCTCGATTAAGGCTGATAGATCAAAATTTCCTACGATATCTTGACCTTCCGGATCGGGGGAAGCGTCCAAAATAAATAGCTTGCCTTCCTCGATTAACTGTGCCAGATCCCAACCGAAACTGCAAGCATTTTTAATAATATCTGTCGGAGATTCTTCAAAAGTTACGAAAACTCCAGCTTCGTCAAAATGGGTAATTCCGTTATAGAGAAATTGTACCGCAAATAAAGTTTTTCCGGTTCCTGACGTGCCGCTGACTAGGGTGGTTCTGCCGAGTGGCATTCCGCCGTGACTGATGTCATCGAAACCCTCGATCATCGTGCGAATTTTTTCAACTCCTGCCGTTACCAATCCTTGTCGTTTAACCGTTTGACTAATTTCATTCATGTCGATTTTTGTCAACTCTCAGTATTCTTTAGTTGTCACTCATTAACCGCCGATCATGAGTCTTTGTACCCAGCTTTTAGTTTTGGCTCTTGCTCAATAACTAATGACTGCTGACTGCTGACTAATGACCCCGCCCAAAAACCGATACCGTGCCACGTACTCCTGTCGTGGAAAGATAAAAATTTTAGACTTTTGTTCAACCTCCCAGGTTCATCTGTTGAGTAAATCTAAAACCTAAAATCGTTCGACTGAGCGCGACTCGATACTTCGACTGAGCGCTCGCCGAACGTGTCACGCCAAACCGAAGTCTCAAATCTAAAATCGACTGACTCTCACCTGATTATCTTATGAATTCAGGTCTTCTTCGCGAAGTTCTTCATAGAGCAAATCTAATCCTATCAGAACTTTCTCACGATCGGACAAATCGCCAATAATTTTTCGCACCGGCGGCGGCAGGATTTTGGCCAGCGTCGGGGTTGCCAATATTTTGTCCTCTTCTGCTAGCTGAGGATTTTTGAGAACATCTATGACTTTCAGCGCGTAGACGCCTTGAAATTCTTGTTCTAGGATGTCCTTTAGGGTTTTCAAAGCTCGCACTGAGTTGGGAGTATTCCCCGCAACGTATAGCTTCAGAACGTAGGTTTTCTTCAGAGGACTCATGAACTTTTTAAAATGTTGAGTATTAGTTGTCAGATGTTAGTTGTAGTTGTTATTTGTCTTAAATCCGCTGTTCTTTGTTATTTTATAATAATTTCAGCCTCGCGCTCGCGCGCCCCTTTGTCTGCTCCTTTCTTTTTTGTTAGATTCTACCTTCTACCTTTTCTTTCTTAAATTATGCCGAATCCCTTCTACATTCTACCTTGAGAGGTCTCTTTCGGAATCGATCGCCGATACATCTCGCACATATGAGCGATCGCATCAATCAGAGTCAAACGGTAATCAAGCAATATTTCCTCGTTGCGCCCTTCTAATTTTAGCTGTTTAGCAAACTCGTCCATCAATTCCATGTGAATTTCTACAATTTGAGTCACGGGAACGTCAGCAAAAAAAGCCAAATTCACAAATTCATCTATTTGATTGTTGACCGCAGCATCTTGAGAAAAATAATTCAAAACGATGTCGCGATAGCTTGACTTGAGTTGCTCCAAAAACTTTTGCTTCTCGGTTGCCGACAGATTTCTCAAAAAAATCTGGGAATTTCTTTTATAATACACACCTAAGTATCCTAATCGCTCCCGTAATTTTTCCGCGAGCCGCCGCTGCTGTCGGCTGAGCAAACTTTGAGCAGTCAATTGGGCTGTCGCATCGACTCTTACGGATTGGTAATTGACAGGGACCGGAGTTGAAAGTTTCAGAAATTGTGCGATCGCCCGATCGATACCGGCAGCTATTTCGCTCGATCGAGCGATTGCCAGTTGCACCTCAGCAGCGTGATAAAAAAAAGCACAGCTTTCGTCTTTACTCTGGTTGGCGGTACTGGCTGCGGCCTCACAACCATCTGAATATGGTGCTTCGGGCCGGCCATCTACGTGCGCGTGAGGCGAAAATATTACAGCAGGCAAAAAGATCGATCGTTCTTGCAGCTTGCCCAGAAGCGATCGCAGATCGCCATCCACCTCCAAAACCAAACAATCAAGGTGATAATTGTGTTTAAGGAACCCCAAAAGCTCCACTGCCGACTTAATGTGCGTTAAAGCATAGCGTTCGCCTCTCAAAAGCTCGATCGCAGAGGCTGCGATTTCCTCAGAGCGGACAAAAATACCGATAGACAGTTGAGGAAGCAAAGCTGTAGGTGCACCACCTAAGTTGCCTGAAAGTGCTGGATCGCTCAGAGTTGATATCTCCTTTACAAAAAACTTAACATTTTAACAATCATCTCAACATTTATTTTAACCAATCTTAACCGCAAAATAAGTGATGATCTTCTAGCACAGCAATAATCAAATTGTACTCTGTGGTTTTTGTGTCAAGCACCCTGAGCGTGATTTCTGCAATTAAGCTTAAGCCTTAAAATAATTGCTAGTCGCCTCAAATCAGGCGTAGGCATCGAACTCCCCGGTCTCGGTGCAGATACCGAGCCTGATAGCGAACTGATATAAAACAAATAAGATATAGAAATCCGCAGCTACATTGAGCATCAAAAATATTACTGCTCTCGCGAGCAGACTCCCAGGTTTGTTATGCCACTCACCACCCCCAGTCTCAAAAATTTTATCGAGCCAGTGCCGCTGTGCCTCCAAACGGGTGCGCTAGAATCGCTGCAGTCAATTTTCAGCTCCTGCAACTGCGATCGAGTCGCAATAGTCAACGAACAGCTACAGCCCCTGGGATTAGTTTACCTCCGCAGCCTTTGGGCTTGGGGAGCCGATCGCACAAACGACGGGCAGCAACCTTTGTCAGAAAGCCAGATCGCGATCGAACCAGTCAGGGCATTACCCGCCGCGATGAGCGTCAGCGAATTCTGGCAGTACCTGCAAACAGAGGAACTGAACACCCCAGCCCGGTCAAACCGCGAAACCGCCGGCATTTCATCAAACAGCCCGATCGCCCTCACAGATGCCAGCGGTCAATTTTTAGGAATGCTGGACAGCCTGAGCCTGCTGCAATTCGCCGCACTTAACAGCGGCTCGCTCTGCAGCCTCACAGAGCCGGCAACAGCCGTCAAAGAAATCGAATTAAGACCGGTTTCCGAAGCCATGGCCACGGCCCTAGACGCTCAAGTGCGCTTTCTAGAAGCAGGATTGAAACCTTCGGAAAACCTGAACTCCCTAGTCCAACTGTTGGAAAAACTGCCCCTGCCCCTGAGATTGCAAACCCCTACCGCACAAATAGTCAGCCAAAACGCAGCGTGGCGGATTTTGCTGGGAGCAGGCCCAGAACCAGTTCCAGAACCAGCAGCAAATTTGGGCAAACACTCGCCCCGCAAACCCAGCCATTTAACAAGCAAATACAAGAGCGTGCAGTTAGAGGCAATCACCAAAGAATGCAGGAGCCTAGTAGGAGCAAGTAGATCGGGCGATTCCCTGCGGGATAGCTTGGCCGCGCGCGATTCAACAGCAGCCACCAGTTGCCCGCTGCCCCTCTACGCCGCCGCCTCCCCCTCAACCTTAACCGCTCCAGCTTGGTGCCCCACCGCCGGCAAACCAGATACCTATATTTGCGACTGCCCCGTACAAAAAGGCCAAGAACGGATCTGGCAATTTGTCAAACAACCGCTCTCAGAGCAGCTAATTTTAGTAATGGGACAAGATGTCACCGAAGAACATTTAGTTGCCAAAGAACTAGCAGCGAAAAACGCAGATTTAATCCACCTCAACCGACTCAAAGACGAATTTTTATCCTGCATCAGCCACGAACTAAAAACCCCGCTCACCGCCGTCCTCGGTTTGTCCAGCCTCCTCAAAGATAAATTGATCGGAGAACTCAACGACCGCCAAACACGCTACGCCAAACTAATCCATAAAAGCGGGCGGCATTTGATGACAATAGTGAACGACATTTTAGACTTGACCCGGATGGAAACCGGGCAGCTAGAACTAATTCCCGAAGCAGTCGAAATAGCATCAACCTGCAAAAGAGCCTTTGAACAAGCAAAACAACTGCAACAGCAAGAAGAAAAAAACCCTCCCACCCAGAGCAAAACCGACGGTACAGCAAACGCAGAACCCTCCGCCCAAATAGAATTTACACTCGAAATAGAACCGGGACTGAGCCAATTAATTGCCGACGAACTGCGGCTGCGGCAAATGCTGGTTAACCTCCTTTCCAATGCCCTAAAATTCACCGAACTCGGGGGCAAAATCGGATTAAAAGTAAATGTTTGGGAAGGCTGGATCGCATTCACAGTCTGGGACACAGGCATCGGCATCCCCGCCGACAAACAGCATCTGATCTTTCAGAAATTCCAACAGCTAGAAAGCCCCCTCACCCGCCGCTTTCAAGGAACCGGACTGGGACTGGTACTTACTCAACGCCTAGCTCGGCTCCACGGCGGCGACGTTTCGTTTATTTCCTCAGAAAATCAAGGCTCTCAATTTACCCTGCTGCTGCCGCCAAATCCTCCGGGCAACAGCGAAGAAGTCCCGGCATCTGGAGCTGACGAGGAAGAATTATTAAAACCCCAATATCAGACTCTGACCGCCAATTCTCGCTCTCGTTTAGTATTAATAGTCGAAGCAGTTCCCAAATATATCGAAGATTTAACCAACGTCATCTCAGGTTTGGGCTACCAAGTAATAGTCGCCCGTTCCGGCACCGAAGCGCTGGAAAAAGCTCGCAGGTTCAGTCCCGAAGCGATTTTCCTCAACCCGCTGCTGCCACTGCTGTCGGGTTGGGACGTGCTGACGCTGCTCAAGAGCGACCCGGATACCCGATCGATTCCGGCGATTGTCACGGCCACCAGAGGCGAAAAAGAACGGGCCAGTGTCAACAGGGCCGAAGGCTTTTTGAGCTTGCCGGTGGAAGAACCAGCTTTGCGGCGGCTGCTGGCAGACTTGATCGGTCACAGTAATTCTAGTAGCGCCAAAGTAAGGAGTTCTTTAACCGTGTTGTGGCTCAGCCCGCAAAACAGTTCGTCTCAAGGTTCGGCTTTACTGCTCAACCCCAACTACTGCCGGGTTTTAGAAGCAGACGACCTCGGCCAAGCAGAACTCGTGGCCAGAATTTGGCGGCCCGACGCGATCGTCTTGGACGGTACAAGTCAACTGCAAAACCCCTTAGCTTTTATCGAACAGTTAAGTCGGTCTCGAAATTTGGGTTCTCTCCCCTTGGTGACTTTAGACCCCCGAACTACGCAACTGGCAAATCAAGTCAAAGGATTGTCGGTATTTCCCTGTTTAGCCACGAGCAGTCCCGACGACGGTGAAACTTCACCTACCGGGTTAATGCCAAGTGCTTTGTGGCAAGTGATTCAAGTTGCTGCGGGCATGAGTTGGAAGCCCAGCATTTTATTTGCCGATATTTCCACTTTACCCGATTTGCACTCCTCTTCTGGGGGGAACCCGACGGAAGAATTGGAACATGGCGATCGATCGACAAATGCCGAGATTCCCCTCCCCAATTCCCAGTTTTCTACTCCCAACTTTCAAGCTTTGATTCAGTACATCCACACCGCAGGATTTCGAGGGTCGATCGCTCCCTGCTGGACAGAAGTTTTGCAGCAGTTGCAATATCAAAGCGTTGACTTAGTTTTGCTGTGCTTGCGAGATGCCCCCTCAGAATCCCCTGCTATGTTGCAGGCGCTGTCGAACTTGCGCCAAATGGCAGTAAAACTGCCAATTTTAGTCTGGGATTATCGATCGGCTGTAAATTCGGAATCCGAGGCGATCGACTTTCTACTGCAAGAAGTATCTGCCAAAATTTTGCCTTCTTCCTTATCGGCAGCACAATTATTAGACAAAATTCAACAGACTTTATTAACTCACTCAAGTTCCTGAAAATGAACAATTTACCAGGTTTGTAGTGAGGAATTAACTCGTTTATAAGCCAGTAAAAATCAACTATTATTTCTGAGTAAAAACACAATTTGGTAACTACTTAACTGTCAACCGCTAAGCGTTATTTATTAACTAATTAAACTTGATAGTAACTCATAATTGTGCCTGTTTGTAGTGAGGTTCTCAGTCGTCTCTAAAACAGTGAAGAAAAACGGCTATCCTGAGTGTAAACATAATTTCAGAAGTATTTAAATGAAAACCCCGAAGAGTTGTGAGTCAAGAAGCAATATCAAAACTCAAAAATATGAGTTATTATAGGCGATCGAGAAACCCTTATATTTTTTTCTGGGGCTGTACAGTGCCTAATCGCATTCCTTTAATATCTCTGCTACTCGCACTCGGTTTGTGGACAATGCCCGAGCCTGCTGTCGCACAGGCACTCCTGCCTTACACCCTGCAAATCGACTCGGCCCAACTCGAACAAACGGCCTTGAGCCTTTCAGAAGAAGCCGTTCAGTTAGCCAGACTCCAGCAGTACCAACTCGCCGTCCCCAGAGCCGAACTCGCCACACAGTTAGCCCCCAAGAATGCTCAAACTTGGACTTTGTTAGGCAGCTTGTACCTTCAAGTCGAGCAGTTTGACAAAGGCATTGAAGCTTTGGGGCAAGCTCAATCTCTGTCACCAGAAAATCCATCAATTAAATTTGTCTTGGGAGAAGCTTACTTTCGGAAAGCGAACTACGAGAAAGCAGTTGAATATTTGCAAGCAGGGTTGAAACTAAAACCAGAGACTCCAGGTGCATTATTTGATTTAGGTAATGCTTTTTATAAGCTGAAGCGGTTCGATCAGGCGATCGCCCAATACGAAAAAGCCTTTGCTTTAGAAAAAAACCTGTGGCCGGCTATTAACAATATCGGATTAGTTAAATACGAAATCGGGGATGTTGATAGCGCCATCAAACGTTGGGAACAGGCGATCGGGATCGACAACAAAGCAGCCGAATCAATGCTAGCTCTAGCAGTAGCATTCTACACCAAAGGTGACAAAGCAAAAGGCTTAGCGATGGGAGAAGCAGCTCTGAAACTCGACCAACGCTATGCTACCGTAGAATATCTCAAAGAAAACCTGTGGGGCGATCGTTTAATCGCAGATACCCAAAAGTTGCTAGCCAGTCCTGAAATGAAAGCAGCACTGGCTAAAATTCAAGACGCCCCACCCCCTCCCCAAATGTCGCCATAATTCTAGTTACGTTTGTAGTGAGGACTTGAGTCTTCCAAGCCTTTTTTAACTGATAACCAACTATCTGATTCAGGACTAAGACCAAAAAATAGTTGAATACGCTATTGGTAGGGGTAAGGTGCGCGCACAGCGCACCCTACAGATAGAGTTGGTGCGTAAGTTCTATTATTGCCACGAAGCAGTTGCTGTCTTCAATTCTCCAATCTAAAATCTAAAATCTAAAATCGCATGACCCCCCTAAGCTGGACAGAATTAGAAGCCCTCACAGACTTTGAAGTCGATCGCGTCAACGGGCAAACCAACGCCCAAGCCCGCTTGCGCCTCTTCGGTAAAAGCGAATCCGATGTGCGAGTCACCCTGTACCGCGACAACCACGCCTGGTGTCCCTATTGCCAAAAAATCTGGTTGTGGTTGGAAGAAAAACAAATCCCCTACCGCATTGAAAAAGTTACCATGTTCTGCTATGGGGAAAAAGAAAGTTGGTACAAGCGGAAAGTGCCATCGGGAATGCTACCGGCGATCGAACTAGACGGCCGCATCATCACCGAAAGCGATGATATCTTAATCGCCCTCGAACGAGTCTACGGCCCCTTGGGTTTGGGCATGGAAAACCCCGCAGTAATACCCCTGCGGCGGTTAGAGCGACTGCTATTTCGGGCGTGGTGTACCTGGCTGTGCTACCCAGCAAGTTCAGCCAAAGCAGAACAGCACAACCGCAACCAATTTATCGGCGTCGTCGCCCAGGTAGAAAAAGCTCTGGCTAGCACCCCGGGGCCTTATTTCCTCGATGAATTTGGCACTGCGGATGTCATCTTTACGCCCTACGTCGAACGCATGAATGCCAGTCTTTACTACTACAAAGGCTACTCGATGCGGGAAGAAAACCCGCGCTTTGCTGACTGGTTTGCGGCGATGGAAACCCACCCTACCTATCGCGGCACTCAGAGCGATTTTCACACCCACGTCCACGATTTACCGCCTCAGATGGGCGGGTGTTATGAAAACGGCGAACCTCAGATGCTACTCAATAAAGCCCGCGTGGATAATGGGCCTTGGGCTGGACTGCCGGATGTTATGTATCCAGAACCGGAAACCTCCCGCGCTGAAGCACTTCACCGCGTCATTAAGCACCACCGCAACATCATTCGAGTCAACCCTGCTGATGACAACTTATTTGATGAGGCTTTGCGTTGTGCTTTAACTTTCATGATGACTGGCGAAGTTTGTACGCCGCCGGCTGGTTCTGATGCGGCTTTGCGGTATTTGCGCGATCGAGTGAATGTGCCCCGCGATATGTCCATCTACGCGGCCAAGCGATTGAGGGAAGCGTTGGAGGAAACGGCGGCTTTGGTGGGTGATGGCCAAGGTACTCCGATTCTGCTGAAGCATCGGCGAGATCAAGATCCGGCTAATTTTGTGTAGGGGCGAGTCTGATAGATTTGCTCAAAGGTTTCTACAAACACGACATTACCAATTTGTAAGGTACGATCGGATTATTCCTAAGCAGTTTCAGAGACTCTGGATATGGTTTCAGTATTTAACAACCAACCAACAATTATTCGTACAGAGCGCGGACTGACAATTTCAGGTACGCGCATCACTCTCTATGATGTGATGGACTACCTGACGGCTGAGTATCCCCCGAAGTTTATCCGTTCCTTGTTTGACTTAACAGACGATCAGATTAACGTTGCTTTATCCTACATTGAGGCAAATCGTGCAGAAGTCGAAGCAGAATATCAAATTTTTTTAAGGCAAGCTAAGGAAATTCAGCATTACTGGGAAGAACGCAATAGCGAACATTCAGCCCGCGTTGCAGCGATGCCACCCAAACCCGGTCGAGAGGCTCTTTGGGCAAAACTTCAAGAGCAGAAAGCCAGACACGAAGTAGAAGCATGAATTTTCTTATAGATCACAATCTCGGAGGTCATGCAGAGATTTTATTGGGCAATATTGCGAGTCAACGTTGGTTAAATCTACTCCCAATTCGTTTGGTGACTTTCAAGCAGATGAATTTGTCGATCGACAGTAACGATCGAGTTGTTTGGCGACTTGCGAGCGGCAAATCCGATGATTTTGCTTATTACTGCCAACTGCAGCATGAGGGGTGAAGACTCCCTGGAACAGGTAATCCGAGAAGAAAATACAGTGGATTCCCTACCTGTGATTAGGATTGGAGATGCCGATCGATTTTTAGCCGATCGAGTCTATCGAAATCGTTGTGTTGAGTGTATTCTGGAAATCTTGCAGGTTCTCAAAACCTCGATGGGCGTTGGTCGTCTTTTTGTGCCGTAAGGTGAGTAAATATAAGTGTCCTACCATTGGTAGTATTAAAAGTGGCATAAATAGTTTTTCAATAATATGAAACTATCTCTTTTGGGTATTTGGCAATCCTGGTTCCGTACTTAACTGCCATTTCAAAAGCTTTTCCATCTTTACCAAAAATATTGATGGCTAGCTAAGGTCAAATGTTAACCAACCTGCTTGCTCGATTTGACTACGCAATTTATCAAAATTTTCTTCTCTATTAAATACAAATTTTGTCAATGGTTGGGTTAAAAATTCCATATAAGGAGCCGTCCCCCAGGGTTCACCTATACTATTCCTTGCAGCCACATATTTAGGGTTATTTAAAAGTTCTCCTGAATTTTGACTGCAAATTTTAAAATCAATAAACTTTGGATTAGTATTTTCATCAATGTATTCTAAGCCAAGTTCCGTAACATTTTTGATAACGTCGCTCTGATATTCTTTTATTCCAACGAAGAATCGCTTCCTCTGGCTCATGGTAAGCTCATACAACGCTTGCTGATGGCTCAAAACTAGACGATTACTATTTTCATCCACCTCAATAAGCTTGAGGAGAAGTTCTTCTCCTATCAACTCTTCTCTGGGCTTATCGTTAATAATTTCAGAACTGGGAATCAAGCCTTGTACACTCTCAATTCGTACTAATGCCCCGTAATGATTGGTGGCAACAATTCTAGAGGACAAAGTGATACATTCTTCTTGCATTTGACGTATCCGTTCCCAAGCCAGCTTTTCCTCAAGTCTTCGGAGGGAAAGGGTAAACCGACTCTGTTCCCGTTCTTCGCTATATGCCAAAATCCAGAATTCACGGGTTTCATTTAGCTGCAATACTTCTTCTGGAGTGTTAACACAAGCAATTGATATTTCCTGAAGCGGGAGATAAGCAGGGGTTTGAGTCCCAATATTAATGATAGCGCCTGTTGGCTCCAGACCAACTACAGTGCCGACTACAGTTTCGCCAGGACTAAAGCTAGAGGAAAAAGAGTTCATAAGTTTTGGTGGCTTGACTACCGTACATCCAGTTAATCCTTATTGTAAACCAATCTGAGCTGCTAAGTAGTCGGACATAAATAAACAGTGCTGTGTAAAGAAAGATTAATTTCAAGACTGAAGAGGCGATCGCACAGCTCGATCGATTCATGAAAAAAGTTAGTCTTCAGATTTGATATTACTCCCAGTAATTTTCCCAATCATCCTTAAAAGCTTGCTGCAATCTCTGCATATACGCATCAGTCTTAATCTTCACCATCGATCGTCCTTTTGGTGCATTCCCGCAAACGATCTAGCACCAAAAAACTCTGTAAACACAGTAATTTCAGCGCAGTAATACTACTCATTCTCTCGAAATTTTGAAGAGGTAAAAAGTTAAGCTTTTAAACTTAACTTTTTACTGACTGATATTTAAGCCACTTCTACGAACACACCGCTGCGAGCAAACTCCTCTTCTTCAGGACTAAAGACAGGAGCTTGATCCACAAGGTCAGGGTCAAAGTAATATGTCTCTTGTAGGAATTGTCCCGTGACGATCGCCTCCTCCAACTCCTTAATGTAATCTTGGGCAACTAAGCAAGCCTCCTTGATACCTTCCTCATCCCTCTTATCCAACAGCTTTTGCAATGTTGCTCTCACCCCTGTCAGTCGTGCCGCGGGCTTGAGCATACCGTAGAGGCGGTACATCCGATCGGTGGCAATGCTAATGTGTTTGAGGGCTTTGGCTCGTGCTAGCTCAGAGTCAATGCTAGGCCAATAACGGGTGGTATAAAATGCTTTCTCATCCTTGTGATACCACTCCTCCGATCGCGCAATTGATGAGGAGACAGTATTGTGCAGCTTCCAGAAGAATAAGCGCAGGGAATCGCCATCTACTACGGTGGAAAGCTTGGCCTCCATTGATACCTCAAAGTTATTCAGACGCGGATCGCGCCCAAGCACGAGGTACTCCACAGGGTACATTTCCACCTCTTTATTCTGCACCACGTAGGCGTTGAGGTGGTGGCGGCAGTAGGGGCAGGGATACATAGTGGCAAACAGCTTGAAGAAGTCCTTGAAAATTGCCACCAGAGTTTTTTGCTGTTGGGGGGTCTTGGTAGAGACGATTTCAGCCGTAGTGTGGAAGAAACGCCACACCGCAGGGCCAATATAGTAAGGGAAACTGACGCGCATTTGTGAATTCTTTATTTCACTGCGATCGATATACACATCAATGAACGATACATATTGCGAGAGTTCGCCAGACTCGCGCCCAAACTCCAAGCGTTCGCGCCGTTTCTGTACCCCATTCAGGTAGTTGTGCGTCAAGCGCCATGCCTGTTGAAGCATCAGCTTCTGTTTTGGAGCGCATTTGGGAAAGCCTTCTGCAACATCCGCCCCATAGCGCCCAAATTCCCCTGACGCCTTGGTAGCTTCGTACCACTGGTTTAAAGCCGCTTCGTCAGGAACCGTGTTGAAGGGGATGTCTGCTGCTGTGCTGACGCTGAAGGCAGCCAACAGCTTCGGCATAAATTCCTCATACCAATATGCCACTGGCATCATCGCACCATCAATTTCCTCTGAGGCATCCGAGAGGATGACGCGGTTCCACTTCTTCAGGTAGTCTTTGGGATCTCCCTCAGATTTGGCTGGTGGCGGTGCCATTTCCTCACTCAGTTCCATTTTTCTCAATCGGTTGAGTTCGTTGATGGCAAGCACACCCTCGGCGATGTCACGCAAGTTGAGACTTTTCTTTTTGATGGTGATGGCAAACTCGACTCCCGCCGCAAACTTTTCCTTGGCAGTTGCAGACTTACCCCGCGCCTCCAACATGGCTTTTTGTTCTGCCAACATTTCTGGAGTTTTTTCTATAGTCTTCCAGTTTTTGATGCGATCTTGCAGTCGGGCATATTCATCTTCGAGGGATTTAACTACTGCATCTAGTAAAGGGTTACACGCCGACTCTACTACACCCAATCCTTTATAAAGCCCGATCGCACTCCTGACAAATTGCACAAAATCAACGATTCTGTATGGCAAGTTTCTCACGCGCAGGTGAGTCTCGTGGTTGGCCGAGAAACTCTCGCGGAAGCAGCGGTAGGCTGCTCCCTGGATCAGACGAAACAAACCAATCTGCATCTGCAAGCGGGACGTACCGCGCTTCTTCTCAGCTTGTGGGTGTTGGGCGAGTAGTTCTTTTAGCCGCGCTATTTCTGGATTGCTATCGGTGGGTGCTTCTTCTAAATTAGGTTCAATAGTGGCAGAAGCTGCCTCATCGATCGCAGTTGCTGTACTTGCGATCGCAGCCGCTGTACTGTCTGAAACCTCGCTTGTCTGTGTGCTGACAATCGGCACGGGTGAGTCTTGATATCCGGTTGCGAGCTCTGACTCATCCGGTACCAGTTTGCAGAATTCCTTAAAGTCAATTGAGGCATCGCCGTCATGGTCTACCTCTTTGATGATCTCATCGAGCTCTTGCTCTGTCAGCCCAAACTGGCTCATCACACCCTGCATTTCGTTTTTAGTGATTTGACCGCTGCCATCCTCATCAAATACACTAAATGCCATTTTGAGACGACTCTGGCGATCGCCCTGCTGGGACACCATCAGCATTTTGAATTCCTCAAAATCGATACTGCCCGACAAGTCTACGTCCACTTCCTTGATCATGTCGCGCAACTCGGTTTCGTTAGGACTCTGGCCGAGCGATCGCATCACTTGACCGAGTTCTTCTGATGAAATTGCACCGCTTCCGTCCGCGTCAAATACTTGGAACGCTTCCCATAACTTTGCCACATCTTCTTCAGTCATGGCTTTTTTTTCAAGCTCCACAGATGTCATAACTAAATCTTCCCTGATTTTTTTATTGGTTGTCTATTGATTACGACCAATATACTTTAATTCCTGATGACCTACGCAACGGTATTGTCAAATCCAACGGGGTTGCCGATATCTCCCCCTTTGGCTTGTGACAGTCGATCTATCAGTTTGATATTACTCCCAGTAATTTTCCCAATCATCCTTAAAAGCTTGCTGCAATCTCTGCATATACGCATCAGTTTTAATCTTCACCATCCACAGATTATTAGCATTGCGGCCTCCCTTGCACACAACACCTTCATCTACACCGTATTTCCCCTGGCGAAGATCGTCCATAAATTTGCTCGTCAGTTTGCCGCGATAAATCACTCGCGCAATATTTAATTTACCAAAGTCTTGAATAAACCGATCGGGAACAACCATACCGCCCTGTGTTTCCACATCAAAAAGCACCAATTGTTTGCGATCGTCCTTTTGGTGCATTCCCGCAAACGAGTGAGCACCAAAAAACTCTGTAAACACCGTAATTTCAGCACAGTGATACTGTTCATTTTCTCGAAATATAGACTCTAAGGGACTAGCAAAGTCTCTTTTAAATATTTCCGGTGCTGCTTCTAAACCTGGATGTGCAGCGTTAAATTCTGCAACTCCCATCTCATCCAAATCAAATCTACTGCGGCGCGTGCCAAAAGCATACCAACCGAGTTCAACTTCCCAAACCCAATGCAAATTAGTGCCATCGTACTTCTCAAAAGCTATACATTGTTCGTGAGGGCAATTTTTACTATCGGGAATTTTGGGATAGGCAAGTTGAACTCGTGTCATATCAATCACCAATAATAAAACTCGTTTGTAGTGAGGATTTTAGTAGCTATTAAGCTGTACATTTAAATTGCACGGTAAAATAAATTTTCACTCTTGTGATGTGGGCAGGAGAACCCGCCCTCAACATACAATTTAAATGCACAACAGCTTACCTAAAAATATTAAGATTTGACTAAAATCCTCACTACAAACTTTATGTGGTTTTTAACAGTTTCCCCCCTTCCTCTTCACTTCTAAAAATCTTGCAATTGAGCAGTTTGAACGGCTACTTCTTTAATCTGGGCACCGCGGCGCACTTTCAGTTTCAGAATTTGACCGATTTTGCTGTTGTCCACCAAACTTTGCAACTGTTCAGCCTCAGTCACTCCCTCACCGTCTATTTGAACGATGACATCTCCCTTACGAAGCCCTGCTTTCTCTGCAGGCGTATTTGGCACAACTCGCATCACTAACACCCCTTTGACTTCTGGCACAATTAAAGGAGCATTCGGGTCAGAATTATTCTCTCTGGCCATTTCAGGAGTCAAAGCAATCATCTGAATTCCCAAAAACGGATGGCTGACTTGTTCTCCCTTGGCTAACTGCGCGTAGATGGCCTTGGCTTTGTCGATCGGAATCGCAAACCCAATACCCATTGCATCCGCTCGAATCGCCGTGTTGATGCCAATCACTTCTCCTCTGCTGTTTAACAGCGGGCCGCCGGAATTACCGGGATTGATGGCGGCGTCGGTTTGAATGAAATCAAGGCGCTTGTCGGGAATGCCGACGGCTGCACTGGATCGTTTGAGGGTGCTGATAATGCCCAAGGTGACGGTGTTGTCAAATCCGAGGGGGTTGCCCACGGCGATCGCCCAATCTCCTACTTTCACCGCGTTGGAATCTCCTAGGGTTGCAACTGGCAAGTTAACTTCCTTAGTATTAATTTTGACAACTGCCAAATCTGTTACTTCGTCAGTACCTTGCACTTGTCCTGGAAATGTCCTGCCGTCGTTTAAGGTGACAGTCACTCGATCGGCTTTGTCAACTACGTGAGCGTTGGTTAAAACAATCCCGCTTTTGTCAATGATGAAGCCGGAACCTTGACCGCGTAAGCGTTCTTGTCTGGGGGCCATGCTGCGTAAATCTTCTCCCAAAAATCTGCGGAAGAAGGGGTCTTCCATTAAGGGGTCGAGGTTGCGACTGACAGTGCGCTCGGTATCAATGCGGACAACTGCCGGCCCGACTCGATCGACTGCCGCCGTCACAAAACTGCCCGTATCCCCCGGGATCTCCGGGCTTCGCAGCGCTAACAGTTGCGGATTCGCGGCGGTGGCTGGGAAACTCTGGAACTGTAAGTTGGGCGGATTTTTGCCATCAGCGGCTGCGGCGGGTGCAGCATTGATTGTTAAAGCACTCAGGGCGATCGTCATTCCTAAAATTAGGGCGAACCAACGATCACCGATTCGAGGTGCGGGGCGAAAAAACTTAAATAGTCGCATAGCGTCAATCTTTGTTAGTCTGGGTTACTCTGGTAAAGGTGTGCGCTCGTGCGGACTCAATAATCTGCCACTATGAAGATCCTAAATATATTTTGACAGTTACAATACATGAGTCACGAGCCCGCACCAACTCACCCTATTCTGAATTCTAACTTTAAAAAATTCCGTAGTAATACCATTTTCAAAAAAAGAATGCAACTCTAGGCCCGTGGGCCCAACCATTACGAAATCACTCATTCCCAATCTAAAATCTAAAATGGTATAACCCCGATGATTCTATCTGAGACTTCTACTGACAAATCCTTGCCCTCAAATTCCCACCACCATCACGACGATCAATCGGCATACCCTCACCATCACGATGAAGAATCGATGCGGCGGCTGGTAAATCGCTTGTCTCGGATTGAGGGACACGTCCGCGGCATTAAAACAATGGTGCAAGAAAACCGTCCCTGTCCCGAAGTTCTGGTGCAAGTTGCTGCGGTTCGAGGCGCGCTCGATCGCGTGGCGAGAATCATTCTTGACGAACACTTAACCGAGTGCATTGCCCGAGCTGCGAAAGAAGGTAATATCGATACGGAAATCGAAGAGTTGAAAGCGGCTTTGGATCGGTTTTTGCCTTAGCCGCTGCCAATTTTTACATCATATAACAAAACCTGCAAATTAGAGAAAACTTGCAAGTTATGATTTCTGACCAATTTTTTAAGCATCTTTCAAAAACGCGGGAAAAGCATCTAATCTTCTCCCCTTAACCCTATTGCCACAACATATAATTTATATGCTCTGCAGTTTATGATAGCGCGTTTTGTTAAAAAAGAATTAGTCTGATTTGTCGTGACGATGCAAGTCTTCAAAATCTTCACAGATTGACTGCAAACAATTAGATGAGCGGTGATTAATCCGACGTGGTACGAACAGTCTAGACTTTCGTCAGCTTGGCTTTGAGCTGGTATCTGACTGTTGCATAAACGGCTTTATAGGAAGCTTCAATGCTGTATTCCTGCTGCAACCACTCTTGAATTTCTCCATAGCTTTTAAAGCTTTTCTGGGGGTCGCTGAGGCGCATTGCCAAACTAGCGCGGGCCAGAGGAGGAATGGCCGGCTTGCGGCCGCCGCTGTGTTTTGTTTCGAGGAGTCCTTCGAGTCCGTCAGATCGGTACTTTCTCAGCCACCGCTGCACTGTAATTCGATTGACCCCGATGGTCATTGCCAATTCTTTAACTGTCTTAACGTGACAAATTTTGAACAGGTAAAGTGCTTGAATTTTTTGAAATCCGCTTGCTGTTTTTTGTTCATTTAACAGGTTTTTTAGTTCTTCAGTTGTCTCGGTGATGCTAAGTTTGCATACTCCAGCCATATCAATTACCTCACTATTCCCGTTCTACAATACCTTTGTTTGACAATGGAGCAAAAGCTGCTCCTCTCCTAAATCCTGACCTTTTGTTTGCCCTGAAGCAATACAACAGCTTTCGTACTCATTAAACTTTTTCTTTCCTGGAGGCACTCAGACGCTCAGAAACCGGATTATTTTAACCAGGAGCAAGGTTGCAACGATTTTTTTGGTAAAAAACCCTGGTTCTGGGTCAGTTTTGTATTTGATGGACAAACGCCATTGCTAATACTAATAGCCGTCAACCGATCGACTGTAACATTAGCGGTAATAGGTGACTCTTAATGAAGACTATTTATTTTTTTATTGTTAAACATCTATCATGGTTTTCCTGGTATTTATTGGTATTTTTTGCGAACGTATGGGCGATTTTTAGTCATTAGGTACTAGCTAACAGGGGAATGTCTGCCCACCAGCGATCGCATTTTTATACAGACATTCCCCTACTCCCAGAAGTGAATTTCTGGCTTTCGCTGTGCCAAAAATCCTTGGAGATCAGCACTCTCATCGGTCACAACGGGTAGCGCCGAGTGACGTTGCAACCGACTTTCACAGCAAGCGAGCAAGTATCTGTGAAATTACTGGCTTTATCGCCAATTGAGTAAAACACGACGAGGGTGGCATTGTCAATTTCTCAGCATTACAGTATAAGTATCGGCTATTTTTGCCCGCTTGCTGTGATCGAAAGGGGAAATTCTATGTGATCCTACTAACATACATATGTGATCTGAGTCACATAATTGCTAGGTAAACTCAACTAGCCACAAAAAGTTATGGGTTGGATCGGACTTTCCACGTAGAATCTTTGGGATTTGGTTAGGAAGTGCGATCGAACTTGTTGTTAAAATTTTTAAAGATTAATTCTTAACCGCAGGGAAAAGAGAATGCAGCTTTGTCCTTCACCCTCACCAAACCATCTAATTTATACTCAAACCTTGCAGATTGAGGGAAGTTTCACCCTGGGTGTGAATATTTCAGAATCTAAAATTGCAGAACATCCGGTGCAACCAGCTTGCTGACAGTATTCTTCATTTAAAAGGTGTAGAGAAGCCACAATGAACGTTGACGAACTGCTCAAGCTATACGCAATAGGAGAAAGAAATTTTAGCGGGGTCTACCTGCACGAGGTCTACCTCTACGAAGCAGAATTGATTGGAGCCAATCTGTATGAAGCCGACCTGATTGGAGCCCATCTCAGCAAAGCCAAACTCAACAGAGTCAACTTTGGCAAAGCCAATTTGTGCAAGATTAATTTGAGCAAAGCAGACTTAGGTGGAGCCGACCTTACAGAAGCACTTTTAGTTGAAGCTAACCTGAATCGAGCTGAGTTGATGGGAGCAAATCTCAGCAAAGCAGACTTGAGCGGAGCTTCCCTGATCCAAGCAACTTTAATTGGAGCCAACATATCTCGGGCAACACTCAGCCGTGCAGACTTGCACGGAGTAAATCTTTACGGAGTCAACTTGCGTAGGGCGGTGCTCACAGAATGCGATTTAATTGGCGCAAACTTGAGCAAAGTAGACCTTAGCGGAGCCGACTTAATGGGGGCGAGTCTCATTAGGGCAGACTTGACTGAAGCGATTTTAAGTGCGTCAGACTTAAGCGGAGCAAACCTGTTGGGAGCAAACCTTACAAAAGTCAACCTGAGCGGAGTATATCTTAAGGGCACAACGATGCCCGACGGCACGATTCACGACTAATTTATTTGTTAATTTTTATGGTTGCCGAGAACAGCGGCTAAAGGGTAATGAGCTTTTCATTACCCTAATTTATTGGCAGCGAAATCTTTATTTGACGCTCAGGTAAGGCGGATAACTTCAATGTAGGGTGCTGCTGGCGCACAGAACTCCTACATACGGCAAGTCAAAAGATTTGTTGGGTGAACTTGTGTTATGGTGATTTTCAATTGCTTCGATAAAAGCTATTTTAGATTTAATATTTTGGATTTTGGACGGTTAAAATGAAACTCAGAATCCTCGCTGCTGCAACGCTGCTGAGCGCGATCGCCCCGATCGCTCCTGCACCCGCCGAGAACATCCAACACACGCAACAATTACTAGCCACCCGACAGTGCCCCAACTGCGACCTCAGCAGTGCAGGCTTGGTTTTAGCAAACTTAACCGGAGCCAATCTCAAAGGTGCTGACTTGAGGTTGGCTAACCTCAGTCGAGCCAACCTCACCGGGGCTGACCTCAGCGGTGCGAACCTCAGCGGCACCAGCCTGTTTGGCGTCAACCTGACGGGGGCTAACCTCAGCGGTGCGAACCTCAGCGGTGCTGACTTGAGAAGTGCCTATCTCAGCGACGCCAATTTGCTAAACGCCAATTTAACTAACGCGCAACTGCTCGGAGTTAGAGGAATGCCAACCAATATCGGCACCGCTGAAGACTTCTACCGGTTGGGAGTGCTGGAAGCTCAAGCAGGAAACTACAGAAACGCCATTGATTATTACAATCAAGCCCTGAATCTGAAATCGGATTTAGCAGCCGTTTATTTTGCGCGCAGTATGTCTCGCGCTGACTTGGGAGACTTCGCCGGTGCGACTCAAGACGCCGATCGAGCTAAGCAACTCTTTGCCGCTCAAGGAAATCCCCAAGGTCAGGAATTGTCAAAGCAGTTAGCCGAAGCCATTGTTGCGCGCCAAAAGCCTACGGAACCCCGCACGGGCGGCGGTGGCAACTTTATGAGTCTTCTGGGTTCGATCGGTTCTGTGCTGGTGAAGCTAATCTTGCCTTAAAGACTTGTGAACGGCCTGCTCCAACGACTTTTCATGCTGCGCCAACCCAAGCGATGTAGAGCGTTTCATACACCCATCTGGCTTTACTAAACCCCTAATATCTGTAAGGCAGGTATACTTAGCGTAGTCTGGATATATCTGTCTAGGCTAGTTTAACTATTGATAGTAATGATGGTTAGTAGTATGAATAGATTTGAAAATATATCAGTGAGGGGTTTTCGGCGTCTTCAAAATATTGAGCTTGAGATGAGAAATCTCATCGTCATGATTGGTGCAAACGGAGCAGGAAAAACTTCTTTTTTAGATATTCTTTCAATACTAGCAGCTTCAGCAAGTGGAAATTTACAGAATTTATTGCAACTTAAAGGTGGTTTAAATGAAATTTTGACAAGAGGTAAAGTACAAGAACTTGAAGTTGGAATTTCAATGCAAGTGCCAAATGAACAACCTTTGAAGTACAGCTTAACATTGTCACCTAAAGGTTTATCTTATGAAGTTAGAGACGAATCTTTAACACAGCAGAGAAATCCCAACAGAGCTGAACCATTTAAGTATATTGAATCACAAGGTTTGGATGTTAAATATTTTCAAGAACGCAGTGGACTTTTGAGACCGGATTGGGAGCACAATCCTCTTGAAACATCGCTTTCTCAAGTTCCTAAAATGTATCGCGAACCAGAGAACCTGAGAAAGAGCCTTGCTTCTTGTACATATTATGGAGCACTCGATGTTTCCGAGAAAAGTCCAATTCGCCTACCTCAAGCAATGCGCCCGGCAAAGCTGCCGGGGGCAAGCGGTGAAAACCTTGTTCCCTGTCTTTATGACCTTCGGGAAACCGATCGTGACCGTTTTGAAATGGTTGAAAATATCATTTCTGCTGCGTTTCCAGATTTCGAGCGGTTAAACTTTCCTCCGGTTGCCGCAGGAACTATGTCTATGACTTGGACAGATAGGAATTTTCCTCAGCCTTTCTATGTCCATGAGTTATCAGAGGGAACGCTGCGTTTCCTCTGGTTGGTTGCGCTGCTGCAAAGTCAAACTTTAACAACCGTCACGTTGCTAGATGAACCCGAAGTTAGCCTACACCCGGAACTCTTAAGACACTTAGTTTATCTAATGAGAGAAGCTTCAAAACACACTCAACTGATAGTTGCAACACACTCTGATCGACTCATCAGATTTCTTGAGCCAAGCGAAGTTTTGGTCTGTGACCTAGAAGAAGGTGAGGCAAAAATGAGGTGGGGTGAGACTTTTAATCTGGATAAATGGTTAGAAGATTATACTCTTGACCAGCTTTGGGCAATGAATATAATGGGTGGCCGCCCATGAAAATTGCTATTTTGGTTGAAGGAGCTACTGAAAGGGCATTTAAAAAGAAGCTTGAGGAGTTTCTGCAAAGTCGTTTAGGGCAAAAAATGCCCAGACTACACTTTATAACACAAGATGGTGCAATTCCGAAGGAAGGGAAACTCAAGAAAATTGTTGAAAATCTCCTCGATAATAAAGCCCATGATGCTGTAATTGCACTTACAGACGTTTATACCGGAAAGCAGGACTTTAAAGATGCCAATGATGCTAAAAAGAAAATGAGGAGATGGGTAGATAACAACCCAAACTTCTATCCTCACACAGCCTCACATGATTTTGAAGCATGGCTTCTTCCCTACTGGAAAACTATCCAGAAGCTAGCGAAACACAACCGTTCTGCTCCTAGCGGTTCGCCTGAAACAGTGAATCATCAAAAGCCACCTTCCTATTGGATTAAAGAAATTTTTAGAACAGGAAAATGCAGAAGAGACTATGACAAAGTGAGTGATGGAGTGGCTATTTTGAAAAACAACGATCTGATGATTGCGATTAAAGCTTGTCCAGAGCTAAAAGCTTTTGTGAATCGAATTATCTCTCTCTGCGATGAAGAGAAAATAATTTCTTGACGTAAAAAGCGATCGCTGTTAATTACCCGAATTATCATCAAAGAAGTCGGGTATCTGGGCGTGTTGTTTTTTTAGGTTGTTCTACTTAATTCAGCGGAATCTCGATCCAGAACTCTGTACCATGACCTGGTACAGAAACACACTTAAGTACGCCTTGGTGTTTCTCAACTACAATTTGGTAACTGATAGACAGTCCTAAACCCGTCCCCCGACCTACGGGTTTAGTAGTAAAAAACGGATTAAATATGTGAGAGATTAACTCTTTGGGGATGCCGTGACCATTGTCGGCAATGCAAATTCCTACCTTTTTTTCATCGATTAATTGGGTGCGAATCCGAATGCAAGGAGATGGGAAATCAGGAATCAAACACTCGGTGGTGGCATTTATATCTCCTGACTCGACAGCCAGTATTTGGGAGCTTAAATGCGTCGCCGCTGCACTTGCCGCTTTCAAGGGAAGATTCATAACTTGCTCTTTTTGTCCCATTTCTAGGGCGTCAAGGGCATTACCGATCAGATTCATAAATACCTGATTGAGCGAGCTGGCATAGCATTCTACTAAGGGCAAATTGCCGTATTCTTTAATGATTTCTACGGTGTTGCGATCGCAATTGGCTTTGATCCGGTGCTGCAAAATTAACAGGGTACTGTCGATACCCTCGTGAATGTCAACGGCTTTTTTCTCGGCTCGATCGCTCCTGGAAAAATTACGCAAAGATACAACTAACTGGCGGATGCGTTCAACTCCGACTGTCATGGAACCCAAAATTTTTGGCAAATCTTCGGCAAGAAATTCGATGTCGATTGCTTCGGAGCACTCGCTAATTTCTGGGTTGGGATTGGGGTAGTGCTGGCGGTAGAGTTCCACCAAGCAGAGCAAATCTTTGGTGTATTCGCTGGCGTGGGACAGATTGCCGTAGATAAAGTTAACGGGGTTATTGATTTCGTGGGCGACTCCGGCCAGGAGTTGTCCGAGACTGGACATTTTTTCGGTTTGAATCAGTTGGGCTTGGGTATTGTGCAGTTCTGTGACAGTTTTAGCTAGCTGTTCGGCTTTTAATCGATCGGCAGTTGCTGCATTGAGACTTTCTTGATAAAGTTCTGCTTGGTGAATGGCGATCGCAGCTTGAGCAGCTAGATGTTGCAGCAATTCCTGTTCTGCCGTTTGCCAAACTCTCGGCCCGGAACACTCATGGGCAATCAGCAACCCCCACAATTGGGAATCTTTGCCTCTCATGGGCACAATTAAACTTCCTCTCACCTGCAACTCTTCCAAAAATTCGCGGTGACAGGGTGTTAAATCCTCAGTATAAATATCATTAATTGCTCGCACCCGTCCGTCTCGATCAAAGCAGTCTGAGCCTTCGGAAAAGCAGTCTTGTGGAGATGTGATACCTAAAATTGACCGCCACTGGTCGCAAACAGCTTCGACAACTATCTCGCCCTGTTTGTCTGCTGCAAATTGGTAGATTACCGTGCGATCGGTATCCAATAAAACTCTGACTTCTCGCACAATAGTTTGCAGTATGATTTTTAAATCTAAGGTGCTGCGAATCTGATCTCTAACTCGCGTCAATACTTTGGCAAAGTCCAAGGATTTTTGCAATTGGGCAGTGCGTTCTTGAACTTGGCGCTCCAAGTTGGCATTCAGGGTCTGCACTTCTTTATAAAGAACGTACTGCCCAATTGCCGAACAAAATTGGCTGCCTATAGCTAAAGCTTGCTCAATTTCCTCGTACTTCCACTCGGGCGACTGACCTTTTTTTATTTCTCGCCAGAGTTCAAAGGATTGTCTGGGAAGGGTTTGTGCAGCGCTGCTGTCAAAGCGCCCCGCCCACATTTTTTCGGTATCAATTGCATTGCGAAAAATTGTCAAACAGCCGACTAATTGTTGTTTGTAGTGGAGGGGAATTACCAGCAAACCCCGAATTTCAGTTGATTGGAAAGCGGGAACTAAAACTCTAAATAGCGGTTCTTTGTATAAGTCTGTAATTATCAAAACTGGGAACTGAGAATTAGTAAAAATTGGAAATTTGGGAAGTTCTTCGGTATTTTTGAATCCTTTGGTTAGCCATTCCTGCCAGAGGGGATGAGCTTCGATCGCCTTAACTTTTTCCCAGTTGGGAAGTGTCGGTTGTTCTCCTGTGGTGAACAGTTCAAAGGTAGCATCACTGTGGGCCGGGGCAATTGGCAATCCTCCTTCAATCTTGGGAGTGGATAATTTTTCACCGTTGATTTTCGGCTGGTTGAGATAGAGTCTGCCACCGCTGCCGCCCAAAGCGGTGACGGTGGCTTCTAAACCCTGTTGCAGTTGAATGTTGACGTGACCGTACAACAGGGCTGCTATGCGGCTCACGGTAGCTTCGCGGGCCGCTTGAGAGCGGGTTTGCTGGAGGAGGAGCGCGTGGGCTATAGCGCTAGACAATTGATCTGATACGAGCTGAACTACTTCTAAATCTGCTGGTGAAATATTGAGGGGCGCGGAGTGGTGAGACACTAAAAGTCCCCACAGTTCGATGTGAATTTTTTGATTATTTCCTGGCTCGTATCGAGTCAGACACGTGGCAGCCTGGCAGATATCTGTTTTGCTGTTTTCCGACACGATCCTGCGGTGCAAAATCGGCACGACTAAGGAAGATTGCACTGCCATTGCCATCAGGTAAGCTGTGTGGCAAGGATCGAGCGATCTGTAGTGCATCTCTTCCTTGACTAAAGGTTGACCGGTGTCTGCAGCATCGAGGGGACTCAGGACGATCGTCCCTGAGTTAACATCTATTATTGTCCGCTGGCGCAAACTGACATACATCTCCCTGGCGCTCGCGGGAATGTCGTCTGCTGGAAAGTGCAGTCCTTTTAACGAAGGGAGACAGTTGTTATTAATTGACTCAGCAACAACTTCTCCACTTCCGTCGGTACTAAACCTGTAAATCATAATGCGATCTGTTTTCAAAAAAGACCGCACTTCTGCTACCGTACTGGTTAAAATATCTTCTAATTCTAGAGATTGGCGAATGCGTTCTGTTATCCGCCGTATCAAAACTTCTCTGTCTAGTTTATAATGTAATTCTTGCGTATTTTCTCTGAGTTGCATAAATCTCCTTTTGCACTTATACAATGATAATAAGAAGTTTTGATCTGCTGTTGGAGCGTTCAAACTCAAATGCCTCACCCTGAGTTCAGGGATCAACCGATCTGTACAATTAATCGGTGGCGCATTTATGAGAGACGACGGTGTATCGCCTCGGGTGGGCTGGGGCAGGTAAAATCTGCGATCGCGCCAGTTTAATCCTTGGCTTCAACAGGCAGAGCGACTTAAGCAAATAATAATTATTATTTTAATGCTCTTATAAATTTCTCGCAATCTTAAACTCTCACTATGAGAATTCTTAATTGTTAGGAGAACTTGACATTTGTTGTATAACTTCATATAGTGATAATTAACGAAAGAATTTGAGTTTCTATCAGCGCCCCAGGTGCTGACTAATTTCTTGGCGCACGCTCATCAGAATTTTACCCAAATGATTTTGACCGGTTCGGTTGCAGCCACACCCCCAGTAGTAATCCGTTGGCGAATCCTCGACAATCACTCGATCCCCTGTGGCGAGGAGAATAGCTTGAATGTCTGTATGAGTGAGAAACTTAGTTAAAACTGCTTCGCGCATAATGGGAATTTTCACGGCTTCCCAATCAGCGCGAATCCGGTGGTTGGGATCGCGACCTAATTTAGCGGCTTCTTGAGGAGTTGCTACGGCTTGAATCGCCGCCACTAATCTTTTATCAGTGCTGACAAATTTTTGGGCTTGATAGTAATGTTCCACAGTCAACCAATATTGACCGTGCAGACAAATGTCGTGTAGTGAAAAATTAGAAAAGCAGCCGTAAGGCTCCTCTACTTTATAAAAATAAATTATCATTAGATTTGAGATTATATAGATTATATATTTTACAGGATTTAGGTAGAATGTAATTATTCAGGGTGTCCCTGAAGCGCATTACCGCGCTCTTAGTAACGTTTCAAACCACTTTTTGCCTCCAGGAGTATTTGAGATTGATTCTATGAGCAGCGCGGGGCTTGTATTAAAAAATATTCGCATCGACTTTATTTAAAATAGCATTTACGCTTTTAAACCGAGTTTCTTGGAAAAAATCGGGTTGGGGAACGAAAAATCTAGGAATCAACTGGCTTTCTGAGGAATAAGCTGTTGTGCATTTAAATTTTCTGTTGAGGGCGGGCTTTGGGGCCCACGCCACAAGAGTGAAAGTCTATTTGACCATGCAATTTACAGCATATTCCATGTATAGCCTTTCTCAAAAAGGTGAGGTACGAATTTTGACCTGGAAAGCTTGACAATACAGGGTTTCTGTATACCTCATTTATCTGAGAACCGCTATATATGTGGTACACACAAGAAGATCGACGCGAGTAAGGTGCGTCGCCACCCGTCTGGCGAGCAATCTTGATCAAATATGAAGCAGCGACGCACCCTACCGATTAACACCACATAATATAGCTTTATAGTGTACTTCATGAACCACCGAATATGCTGTAAATGCGGATTAGCTTAGTGCGTAATTCCTATGTTTAAATTAACGGGTAAGAATTGGAAATCAAGAATAAGCAAGGGGGATTTAAGAATATTTATTATTCCCTCTTCCTTCATTCCAAAACGGCATCAGCTTTTGAAAAGCGCGGTTAGCGATATCGGCATAACGCAGTTCGCCACACAAAATTTTGCTCATCAACTGAGTAGTCCTCGGAAATTTGACGCCCGCTCTATAAGCAGCTCTTGTAAACTGATAGAAGGCCCTGGCCAAGCGACTGGCCCCAACCATATCAGTGTTGCATTCTTGGGCGATCGATTGAGTGTACTGCTGCTTAGCGTCGTCGGTACCTCCAAGAGCTCGATCGATCGCCTCAGCAGCCTTAAATCCGCTAACAGTGCCAGGTCGAATCCCCTCACCGGACACGGGGTCGGCGAGACTGGCTGTGTCTCCTGCCAGCAGCGAATCTTGCGACAGAACGTCCCTGCTTTGCTAGGTGATAAGCTGCTGTGCTGCCTGCCGGGCCTGCACCGACAATAATGCAATCAAACATTTTGGGTAATGGGTAACTGGTAATCGGTAATTGGTGATGGGGAACAGGGAATTGGTAACTTAATGAGTGTTAAATCTTGAGTTTTTCACTCACAACTCACAAATCATTAAGCGTCTGCTCGTTGTTCGCGGCCGGAACTCGACAATCTCAAAACTATTCCTATTCCCCATGCCCAATTTCCCATTCCCTAAACAGTCGTGATATCTTTCTCTTTCGCTGCCAGAACTTCTTCTATTTTGGCAACGTACTTGTCCGTCAGCTTTTGAATTTTATCTTGCAAGTCGCGGGATTCATCTTTAGAGATATCGCTGCTTTTTTCCTGCTTGCGAATCGAGTCAACGGCATCGCGGCGGATATTGCGAATTGCTACTTTACCTTCTTCAGCAAACTTCCCGGCCATTTTGACAAATTCTTGGCGTCTGTCGCTAGTCAGCGGCGGAATGTTCAAGCGAATAACTGAACCGTCGTTGTTGGGAACGAGTCCTACATCGGACAGGGAAATCGCTTTTTCGATCGAGTTGAGCGCTGTGCGATCGAACGGTTGAATGGTGATGGTAGTCGCATCCGGAGTGCCGATATTGGCAAGGGATTTGATCGGAGTTGGAGAGCCGTAATAGTCTACCATGACTCGATCGAGGAGGGAGGCGTTGGCCCGTCCCGTCCGAATAGTATTAAAAGACCGTTGAGTAGCCTCAACTGCCTTTTGCATATGATCTTCTGCTTCAGCTAACTTCACAAAAACCTCCGACAAGAGTTCCAATAGATTCTCCCATTACAGCCCGGTAGATGTTGCCCGACACCGAGAGGTCAAATACCATAATAGGAATATTATTTTCTTTGCAAAGGGCGATCGCCGTACTGTCCATCACCCGCAAATCTTGATTCAAGACGTGGGCATAGGTGAGGGTTTGATACCTGCGCGCGTTGGGGTTGAGGTGGGGGTCGGAATCGTAGACCCCATCTACCTTAGTAGCTTTAAAAATGACCTCTGCATCAATTTCAGCCGCCCGCAAAGCGGCTGTAGTATCAGTAGTAAAAAAAGGGTTGCCAGAACCGGCACCAAAAATCACTACTCGTTTTTTTTCTAGGTGGCGAATCGCCCGCCGCCGGATGTAGGGTTCAGCTACTTCTTGCATGGCGATCGCAGATTGCACCCTCGTTGGCACTCCTGCTTGTTCCAGGGCATCCTGCAAAGTGATAGCATTCATCACCGTAGCAATCATGCCCACATAATCAGCCGTTGCCCGATCCATCCCTGCCGAAGCAGCTTTCACCCCACGAAAAATGTTGCCGCCACCGACAACAATCGCGATTTGAATGCCTTGGGACACGACTTTGGCCACTTCCTGGGCGATCGACTGAACGACTACCGGATCGATACCGTAGCCCAAGCTGCCCATCAGCGCTTCACCGCTGAGCTTCAGCAAAACTCGCTGATAAACCATCCCCATGCCGCCACTATTTTTTTACTCTTTTTGCCTCCACCATAAGATAGCAGTACGGGTGCATTTTGAACATCAATTGCCCCGAACAGGCATCCTGGTTGTGTTGCAAGAGAATTTGTTTGTGGCGCGGGCTGCTAGGTGAACAGGCAAGATGCCTGTTCCACAACCGGATTAATTTTTTCTCAGTGAATGCTAGGTGAACAGGCAAGATGCCTGTTCCACAA
>Ga0164305_10000033_pt1 | contig 35820 bp, 34 predicted proteins | sample Whisoiple_237_MG_FD_110215 | JGI IMG/M metagenome (GOLD analysis project Ga0164305, IMG submission 110215) | Soil microbial communities amended with pyrogenic organic matter from upstate New York, USA - Whitman soil sample_237_MG | ecosystem: Environmental > Terrestrial > Soil > Agricultural...
CGGCGCGCTCGAGCCGATCGAGGCGGAGCCGATCACGTCCCTCGGAAAAGCCTAGGACTTCCGCCTCCAGAACGCGCAGGAAAATCTCCTCGGGAAGCCCGGCGAGCGCCTCGCCGGCGATTTTTACGCGGGCCTCCCCCCGCTCTGCCGACAGTCCCTGGCGGATGGATGCGGTGGTTTCGGCAAGGGCCGCCTCTGCTCGCGCTGCCCTGCGGGCAAGGCGCAGGAGCGAGGCGCGGTCGAGCCCCTCTGCGTCCAACACGGTTCGGAGCTTCCGCAACCGGGTGCGGGCGAAGGCGGGGTTCTCGTTCGAGGGGTCGCGGAGGAAAGGGTGCCCGGCGGCCTCGCAAAAAGCGATGAGATCGGCTTTTGGGACATCGAGAAGCGGCCGGGCGAGAGTCACCCCATCGAGCGGGGTAAACCCGGCCATGCCCGCCAGTCCCGCGGGTCCGCTGCCGCGGGTGAGCCGCAGAAGAACGGTTTCGGCTTGATCGTCGGCGTGATGGGCGGTGACGATGTGGTCGGCGCCGATCCGCACCGCGCATTCATTTAGGAGACGATAGCGTGCCTCGCGCGCGTGTTCCTGCAGGCGGGTTTTTGTCTTTTCGCCTTGCCAGGTGAGGATGTGATGGGGGAAACCGAGCGTGCGAGCCCAATCCCCGACCTGCTCCGCCTCTTGGCGCGAGTCTTCCCGAAGGCCGTGATCGACCGTCGCGACCTCGATTCCCGTCTCGCCTCTGCGCGACCAGCACGAAGCGAGCAGCATGAGCGCGACGGAATCTGGACCACCGGAAACGGCCAGGAGCAGCCTTCTTGCTTTGGCGAGAGGCGCGAAAATCGCGCCGCGGTCCAAAAGGCCGGCCCGATCTCCTTCCTGCCGAGCAGCTTGTTCAACGAGAGGGTCGCGCTCGCTGTTACCCCCCTTGAGGCGCACTCGTGCGGAGCGCTCCTCAGGGTGGGAGCCCATCAGCACTGGTTTTTCTTGACCTCTTTCTCCGCCGCCGCCCGGATATTGGCCGGCGCGTTCGGATATTTCCGCCCGACCTCGCCGAAGGCGGCGCAGGCCTGTTCCTTGGCGCCGCCGATCGCGTTCAAGGACTGGCCGAGCCGCAGCATCGCTTCCGGGGCGCGGTTCGAGGCGGGGTAAGCGGTTGAGATTTTCAGGAACTGCTCGGCCGCTTCCCGATGCCGGCCGCGCAGATAATAGGTCTCGCCGAGATTGAGAACGGCGCTCGGCACCAGCGCGCTTTTGGGGTTTTTCGCGACGAACTCCGCAAAGCTCTTCTCGGCGGCGTCGTATTGACCCTGCTTCAGAAGGCCGACGCCTTCCTCGTACTCCGATTTCGGGCTTGCGGCCGGGGGCAGCGCCGCCATTTGCGCGGCCGGGGCGATCTGCTGGGCGGCGATGGTCGCGCCGGGCGCCTGCGGCGTCAGCGGGATGACGCGAGGCGGCCCCGCCGGGGCGGGCGCGACCGACGGCGCCGGCGCGACGGCCGCAGCCAGGCCTGCGCTACGCATGGGCGGAGCGGCCGGCGGCGATTCCGTGATCGGCACGAGCGGCCCCGACGGCGGCGGCGCAGCGCTCGCGCCTCCGCGATGCATCAAATTCATCGGCTGACGCGGATCGCGTGTCTCCTCAAAACCCTGATCCATCGGCACTTCGGCACGCGCCTCGTGGGTGATCGAGGGCGTCGTCGCAACCGCGATCGACGAGATGCTGCCGAGCTGGCGCGGTACGCCGGGTGCGTTGGGGGCGTTCGCCGGATCGAAGGCATCGCCGCGCCGCATGCCGGCCGTGGCGAGGGAGCCCGAGGTGCCCGGGGTCACTCCGGCGGCTTGTGCGTGTGGAATTGTTCCTGGCGCCGGCTCAAATTCGGAGCGCCGCTGGACCCCGCTGCGAGAGGCCGGGCCGTGCGGCGCTTCCTGGAAGCGAAATTCAATGTCCTGCTGGAACGTCGTCAGCTGCTCCTGCAGCTTGCGGACCTGGAACTGCGCCTGCTCGAGCTGGCCGGTGAGCGAGCGCAGCTGGCTTTCCAGGTGATCGACGCGAACCGAAAGCCCGGCCTCGTCCTGGCGGCCCCCCGGTGTCCCGTAATCGTCGACTTCGGCCGGCGGACGCTGCCCATAATAGGGATACTGCGCGAGCTCGATGCGCGGCGAAGATGCAGGTTCGGCGTTTGCTGCAAAGGCGGGAAACAGCAGCGCGCCCGAGAGCATGAGGGAGCGGGTAAAGCGAGGCAGCATGAATCGGTCCCGGCCAGAATTGTCGCAAATGTTTTGCGCGCCTAGTTCGGCCAAAGTTTGATTGCTGCCACGCGCAAAGAAAAAGCCGCGGAATCCGCGGCTTTTCGCATTGCCGAGGTTAAGCGAGCTTAGGATTGGCCGCCGCTCAGCACGGTGACCGCGCGGCGATTCTGCGACCAGCAGGAAATGTCGTTGCAGACGGCGACCGGCCGCTCCTTGCCATAGCTCACAGTGTGCATGCGCGCCGGCGAGATGCCGCGTGCTGCGAGGTAATTCTTGGTCGCCTCGGCACGCTGTGAGCCCAGCGCGAAATTGTATTCGCGCGTGCCGCGCTCGTCGGCATGACCTTCGATCGTGAACGAATAGCGATTGTATTGTTGCAGCCAGCGGGCCTGCTTGTCGAGCGTCGCCTGAGCGGTGGGCGTGAGCTCGACCGAGTCGGTTTCGAAGAAGACGCGATCGCCGACATTGACGACGAAATCCTGCGGGCTGCCCGGAGCGGCATATCCGCCGGCGCCGGCAAGACCGCCATCCTCGGCCGGGTTCTTGGCGCAGGCGGCAATGGCGAGGACCGCCACCAGCGCACCTGCGAGCCTCAGCGCCCGCCCCTTCGCCGCAAATGCCATCCCGGTACTCCTCTGCCACCACGTCCGGCTCCTGTCGTAGGCCCTGACTGGTTAAGCGAAGGTTTGATCAACCTTGATCGGCGCTTTCGCCAATCCGTTGCATTTGAGTTGTTGCCCCGATGGTTAACGGCGCCTTAAGGCCGCAATACGGCAGAGCTGGCCTGGACCGCGCACCTCCTGGTGCGCATAGCCGAAGAGGGAGCGGACCAGGAGGTCCGCGGTCCGGTCAACGCGGCGCGCGCTTGGCCAAGATACGCTGCAGGGTGCGCCGGTGCATGCCGAGGCGGCGTGCCGTCTCGGAGACGTTGCGGCCGCAAAGCTCGTAAATGCGCTGGATGTGCTCCCACCGCACCCGATCGGCGGACATCGGGTTTTCCGGCACCGCGGCGCGGTCGTGCTGAGTCGCCATCAAGGCGTGGAAGATCTCGTCGGCATCGGCGGGCTTCGCCAGATAATCGAAGGCTCCGAGCTTCACGGCCGTCACCGCCGTGGTGATGTTGCCGTAGCCGGTGAGAATGATGCCGCGCGCATCCGGCCGCTTCGCCTTGAGTTCCGAGATCACGTCGAGCCCGTTGCCGTCGCCGAGGCGCATGTCGACGACCGCGAAAGCCGGCGGAGCGCTGGCAATGGCCTGCAGACCCTCAGCCACCGAGCTGCACGCCGAGACGGCGAACCCGCGCGATTCCATCGCGCGGACCAGCCGGTCGAGGAACGGCTTGTCGTCGTCGACGATCAGCAGGGTCTTTTCCGCTGCCTCGAGGATCGGATTGTCAGCGGGCCGGTCGAGCGTGCCGGCGGAGGTCGAATGGTCGTTCAATGCTGCCTCCGAAATGAAGTGCGCTGATCTGACGGCATAAAGGGGAGGGCTTCTACATAGGTACGATCAGGCCGCCTGCCCAGTCTCTTCCTCCCTCTTGAGCGTCAGCGGCGCCGCAGCCGCCCGCCCGCGTTCGAAAATCTCGCGTGGCCAGCGTATCACGATACAGGCGCCGGTGCTCGGCGGCTCGGAATTCGTGGTGTTGACCGCCGCGCCGGAGCGCTCGAGCAGCGTCTTGGCAATGAACAGCCCGAGGCCCAGCCCGGAGCCTTCCTCGCTCTTCGCGCGCCGGTCGAACCTCGTGCTTACGTAGGGCTCGCCGAGATGGCCGAGCACGTCGGGCGAGAACCCCGGGCCATCATCCTCGATCGTGACGGTCACGCTTTGCGCCGACCATTTTGCCACGAGCCGCACCTCCGAGCGGGCAAAATCGATGGCGTTTTCGACAAGATTGCCGAGCCCGTACATGATGCCGGGATTGCGTAGACAGACGGGCTCCGGCCCGTCGCCCTCCTGCCGGACCTTGACCTCGACGCCGAAATGGCGCTGCGGCTCGACGACTTCCTCGATCAATTGGCTGAGCTTCATGCGGTCGAAAACGCCGTCCAATTCCTCGGAGAGCGAGGTGAGCTTGCCCAAAATCGTGCGGCAGCGGGCGATCTCCTGGGAGAGCAACCCCAGATCGTCCTTGACCGCCGCATCGTGCGCGAGCTGTTTGCGCAATTCCGCAGCAACGAGAGCAATCGTCGCGAGCGGCGTTCCGAGCTCGTGCGCCGCGGCGGCAGCGAGCCCGTCGAGCTGCGTTAGATGCTGCTCGCGCGCCAGCACGAGCTCGGTCGCCGTCAGGGCGTCACCGAGCCGGCGCGCTTCCTCCGCCACCCGCACGGCATAGATCCCGATGAAGGCAACGCCGAGCACCAGCGCCACCCAGATGCTGACCCGGTAAAGCAGCGGTAGTGCCAGCTGCAGGCTGTCGTACCAGGGCAGCGGCATATGCTCGACGGTGAGCCCGGTCGCGCAGGCGATTGTCAGCACGCCGAGCGCCAGCGTCAGCCGCTTCGGGAGCGACACCGCCGAGATCATCACCGGCGCGAGGAACAGCATGACGAACGGGTTCTCGATGCCGCCGGTGAGGTAGAGCAGCGCCGAGAGCTGCAGGATGTCGAAGGCGAGCAGCGCCGCGGCCGGGCGATCGGCAAGCCGGTGCGTGCGCGGCAGGCGCAGGCGCAGCGCGACGTTCAGCGCCGCCGAGACGCCGATGCCTAGAAGACAAGGTCCGATTGGCAGGTTGAAACGCAGACCGAAATAGGTGCCCAGAACCGCCGCCAGCTGGCCGGCGATCGCCAGCCAACGCAGCCGCACCAATGTGTCGACACGCAGACGCCGCGCGCGCCGGCCGAGATCGATGTCGCTCAGGTCGGGCATGGCCGACTATGTCGACCGAGGCGGGGGAAGGCAACGGGACGGGCCAACGTCCGCTCCCGAGAAATGCCGGTCGAAAATCGACTTGCGGGATCGCTGCACTGTGCCATGCTTCCCCCGAGGCCCGATGATCCTCTGCCGGAAAACGGTCCCGAAATCTCGTCGAGCTTTGTTTAAATCTCGCGATTGTGCACGGAGGTTCTCCATCATGGCACGCATTGCTCTTAGAACCGCGCTCCTTGCCTCGACATTCGCGGCGTTTCTTGCGCCATCTCCACTTTTGGCTCAGCACGAGCATGGCGTGCATGCGCCGCCGGCGGGTGCCCAGATCGGCGAGGTCAATTTCCCGACCTCGTGCTCGCCGGATAGCCAGCACCGCTTCAATCAGGCGGTCTGGACCCTGCACTCATTCTGGTACGAGGAATCGCTCAAGCAATTCACCGCGATTGCCGAGGCGGAGCCGAGCTGCGCGATGGCCTATTGGGGCATGGCGATGAGCCAGTGGTATCCGCTTTGGTTTCCTCCGAGCCCGGCAATGCTGAAATCCGGCGCCGCGGCGGTCGCAAAAGGGCTCGCAGTGCCACCCGCGACCGAGCGCGAGCGGGCCTATCTCGAAGCGATCGGCCGGTTCTATCAGAACAGCGACACCCTCGATCATCGCACGCGCGCAGTCGCCTATGCTCAGGCGATGGATGAGCTGCATACGAAATATCCCGACGATCGCGAAGCGGCCGTGTTCTATGCGCTGGCACTCGATGCGACGTGGCCGCCGACCGACAGCACTTATGCCAATCTGAAGAAAGCGGCCGGCATCCTTGAGACGGTCTGGGCCGAGCAGCCGAACCATCCAGGCGTCGTGCATTATCTCATCCATAGTTACGACGTGCCGGCGCTCGCGCCGCAAGGCCTCAAAGCGGCACGAGTTTACGCGGCGATCGCGCCGGCCGTGCCGCACGCGCAGCACATGCCGTCGCATATCTTCACGCGGCTCGGGCTGTGGCAGGAATCGATCGAGTCCAATCTGGTCGGCCATCGCGCGGCGAAAGCCTATGCGGAGAAGACTTACGGGCCGGGCGGCTACGACCAGGAAACCGTGCACACGCTCGACTATCTCGCGTACGCCTATCTGCAAACGGCGCAGGATGGGGCGGCAAGAGGCGTTGTCGATGAGGTCGCCGCTTTGCGCAGCGGCCCGCAACCCAACCTCCCCGTCGCCTATGCACTTGCCGCCATTCCGGCGCGCTATGTGCTCGAGCGGCGCGACTGGGCGGCGGCCGCCGCGCTGAAACCGCCGGCAGTGGAATTCCCGTGGGACAAATTTCCGTGGGCTGCAGCGATGACCAGCTTTACGCGGGCGCTCGGTGCAGCGCGCACGGGCGATCTTCCGGGCGCACGGACTGAGATCGCCAACTTGCAGCGTTTCAAGGAGCGGCTCGCCGACGCAAAAAACGAGTATTGGGCGAACCAGGTCGAAGTGCAGCGCCTCGGCGCCGCCGCCGTGCTGGCAAATGTCGAGGGCGATGTCGCGCGCGCACTCGATTTGAGCCGCGCCGCAACCGAACTCGAAGCGTCGATGGACAAGCATCCGGCGACGCCCGGGGCGGTGCTGCCGGCGCGCGAATTACGCGCCGATCTTCTGCTCGAGCAGTATGATGCGGCGGCAGCATTGCAGGAATACCAGGCAGTGTTGCGCACGGATCCCAATCGATTCCGCAGCCTGCTCGGCCTGGCACGCGCCGCCAAACTCGCAAACGATGCGCCTACGGCGGACGACTCTTATCGGCAGCTCGTCGCGCTGAGCATGAAAGCCGACACGGAACGGCCGGAGGTTGTCGAGGCAAGACAATACCTCGCACATTAAGTTGCATGTCCCAGACAAAGAAGCCGCGATCTTTTAGGACGCGGCTTCTTTCATGTTGGTGATTGATTGCGCTCAGTAGCGATCCCAGCCGCGCCCGCCGCGATCGTAATCGCCGTCGCCCGGTCCCATGCGGCCTTGCCGCCAGCCCGGACCGCCGCCTTCGCCGCCGCGGCCCCAACCATGGTGGCGCATCCACATGCCGACGCGCTCGCGCCAGCCGTGATGACCGCCATGCATGAGCATCGGCAGGCGGTGCTTCTGCTCGTCGGTGAGGCTTGCGTAAAGCGGCTGCGCCGCGTCCGCGACTTTCTTCAGCGATTGCCCCCGTAAGGTCAGCAGCTCGGCACGGCGCTGCAGGCGCTCGACCGGATTAGCCGCCGGCCCGGCGGCACGCAGTTTCTGCCGCTCGTCAGTCATCGTCCTCATTGCATCGCGCGCCGCACTTTCGAGCGCCGGCCAGAGCTTCTCCTGATCCGGCGTCAAGCGCAGGCCGGCATGGATCGCGGCGACACGCGCATCGAAAAAGGCGGCGCGGTCTTCAGGCGAGAAACGCGGCATCCGCTCGAACAGGCGGCCGCCCAGCATGTCGAACGGCGCTGAGCTTTGTTCTGTCTGCTGTGACTGCGATGCCGCGGGAGGGGCCGGATTCGGCGAGGTCTGGGCGGTGGCGGCGATGGCGCCGATGCCAAGCCCGCCAGCAACCAACGAGACGAGGGGAAGCGTCGATTTCATCGGAAGATACTCCATGGAGACTCAGGTCCGCATGCAAATAAGAAAGCGCCCGGCGCGGCGTTTTTTCAAATTAAGCTTTGGTCATTCTTGACGGGGCTCCCGCGAGGGTGGACGCAAGGTAAACACGCGATAGGGCGTGCCGGCGAGCGGCAGGGGTACGAGGCAGTCCGGTTGCCGGCCAATGGCGAGGGTCGCGACCAACTTCTGTGGCGCCCGCTCCGCCAACGCTTGGACCTCATGCATTTGCGGACAGAGCATCACGTAACGCGCGCCGCTCGCGCGCACTTTGGCTTCCGCAGCTTGCGGCGACGCGAGCAGCGCTTCGAGCACCTTGCGATTGCCGGCGCTGTTGCGGTGATAGGGCGCGGCAATGACGCTATGCTTGGTATCCGAAATTATGTGCGACCCCGAGTCGATCGGCGCCAGCACGAGGCCAGGAGGCAATGTTGCGAGCGGCGCCAGCGCTTGCGGCGACAGGCAGGCCAATGTTGCGGCATGGCTCGTGTCATCATGCGGCAGCGCCAGTGCGTAAGTGACCGACGAAAGCGGCAGACAAAGCAGCGCGGTAATGAATGCGCGCGCAATTGCACTGACGCTGCGGGCCAGGCGATCGGTGAGCGCAAGCACTACGTAGGAGGCGGGCAAGGCGGCGAGGGGCGCGGCCGGCGAGAACACACGGATTTGCCAGAACGCGGTGACGAGACCGACGCCGATCAGGGCCGCCAAGATGATCCAGCGGGTGCGTTCCGCGTGTCTGCCAAATCGCATAAAGCGCCGCGATGAATCCAAACACGACTGGCAATGCAATGATCGGCAGCAATTCCGGGCGTGTCGCCACGATGCGCATCATCGGCATCGCTTCCCGCACCTGCGACAGCCAGATCTCCATAACGAAAGGATCGACCCCGGCAAGCGGATCCCTGAAGCAGGCGGGATAAGTCAGCGCGACGGCGGCAAGCGTGAAGGTGCCCGCAGCGGCGACCGCGAGCGTGCGCGTGAGGCGCGTGCGCAGGTGCGGCACGCCAACTGCAAGCGCCGCCAGTGCAGTCGCGCCGGCAAGGCCGCCGACCAGGTGCGCGGTCGAAAGTGCGTCGCAGCCGCCGAGCAGATAGTGCGATGGCGGGATGGTCGCGGCGAAGCAAAGCGTCAGCCCGATCGCAAGACTGGCGGCTAGCCAGAGCAGCATCGCCCGAAGGGCAGGGCCATAAACCACAAAAGAGAGCGCGATCGCCGCATACAAGACGACAAAGAACGCAGGTTCTCGATGCTGATGGCCAGCGATAATGCGGTGAGCGCGCCGGCAAGCGCGGCAAAGCGCGCGCGCGATCCGTCCAATGCGGCGAGACTCGCGCCGATAACGAAGACGAGCAGCGCGATCTGCGGTGCGTGATGATCGATGCGGCCCGGCTGGAATTGTCCGAACATCGGTCCCGACAAAAATCCGAGCGCGATTGCGAGAACGCGGCCGTTCCCCCCGGGGGACAAGAGCAAAATCGCGATCGCACGAGCGAGCCGCAGGGTTTCGACTCCGTGCAACTCGTCGCGGAACTGCAGAGCGCGGTGCCACACGCGCGGCTGCCCGATGTAACGAGCGACAACGCGGCCGATCTTTTTCCCGGGATCGCGATCGCGGTGCTGATCCCCTGCCACAACGAGGCGGCGACGATCGGTACGGTCGTGCGCGATTTTCGTGCCGCGCTGCCGCAGGCGCGCGTCGCCGTTTTGGACAACGCTTCAAAGGACGACACGATTTTGGAGGCGCGAGCCGCCGGAGCGGAGGTTTTGCCGAGCGCCGCCGCGGCAAGGACAATGTCGTGCGCCGCATGTTTGCCGAAATTTCTGCCGACGTTTACATCATGGTTGACGGCGACGGCACATACGACGCCTCCGCAGCGCCGCAGCTCGTCGGCATGATCATCAACGACCGCGTAGACATGGCGATTGGTGTTCGCGCCAATGTGCGCGAGAATGCGCATCGCGCCGGCCACGCCCTCGGCAATCGGCTGTTCAACTCCGTTTACAAAGCGCTCTTCGGTTACGCCTTCGGTGACATGCTTTCGGGATACCGCGCTTTTTCCAGGCGCTTCGTGAAAAGTTTTCCGGCGCTCTCGTCCGGGTTCGAGATCGAGACGGAATGTCGGTGCATGCGACGCAATTGCGCTTGCCGATCGGGGAAATCGTCTTGCCCTACCGGCAAGCGCGCGGAGGGCTCCGCATCGAAATTGCGCAGCGTCGGCGACGGCTGGCGGATATTGCGCACGTTTGTCTACCTCTTGAAAGAGACTTTGCCGGCGCTGTTTTTCGGCATTCCTGCGGCGGTGTTTTTAGTCGCCGCAGTCGCGCTGGCGCTGCCGCTCGTCGAGACCTATCTCGCAACCGGCCTCGTGCCGCGCTTCCCGACTGCGATCCTCTGCACCGGACTTGTGATTCTTGCCTGCATGAGCGCGACCTGCGGGCTCATTCTCGATTCGCTGGCGCGGTTCCGCGTTGAGCAGAAGCGGATGCTTTATTTGGCGCTGACGCAGCGGGAGCGCTGAGCGCGTCTGAGGATTAGTGCAGGGCCGCACTCGTCTGAATCGCGGCAAATTCCGAGGCCGCGCCAAGCACGTTGTTGATCATCTCTTGCGGCTGCCACGGTTTGGCAACGAAGCGGGCATTGCCGGGCAGCCCATCAGCTCCATCGTAATAGCCAGACATCAGGATGACCTTGATCCAAGGCCAGCTGCGTTACGCGATGCGCGCGAGGTCTATCCCATCGACGCCGCCCGGCATGCGGATATCCGTCAACAAAACGGCGACCGCATACGCGCGCTTGTTGAGCACTTCCAACGCTTCGGCGCCGTTTTTGGCTTCGAGAATGGAGAGGCCGGCGCCGCTCAGAAGCTCAGAGACGGTGTCGCGGACCAAGGGCTCGTCGTCGACGATGAGGACGGCGGAGTGTGTCACGCTCACCTCAACGCTTGGAGCCGTGATCTTAAGCGTAGATTTCGCCGATATGCTTAAAGAACCATTAAGCCATCGTGCATTTCAGCCGCCGAACAACTTCTCAAAGAAGCTTGGCTCGCGCGGCGGATAGCGATGTTCAGCCGATGCGTCGGCGCCGGGGATGTCCTCGGGAGGGAGCAGCGCGTCGCGGCGACGCGTCGGTGGCACGGAAGCGGTCGGCAGCGGATAACGCGCGGCCGCTTGCGCCGCCTGATCGAGATTTATCGGCGCGGGATAATTATCCGCAGACCCTTGCGGCCGCGCGGCCGCAACCGGCGCCGGTGCTTGCTCGCGCGCCGGCGATCCCGGCAGCAGCGATTGCAGCATGTCGAGCCCGGGCGGCATCGCCGGCGGCAGCGGCGGCGCGCGCCACGTGCCCGACGGCAAGGCGGCGACCGCCACGCCTTTATGTGCTTCGCGCATCAGCCGGCTCCAGATCTCGACCGGCAGATTGCCGCCGGAGACGTGCTTCGTCGCGGAATTATCGTCGTTGCCGAGCCACACGCCGGCGACGAGATGACTCGTGTAACCGACAAACCAGGCGTCGCGGAAATCCTGACTGGTACCCGTCTTGCCCGCCACCTGCCAGCCCGGCAATTCGGCCTTGCGCGCCGTGCCGGTCAGCAGCGTCTCCTGCATCATCGTGTTCATCATCGCCACATATTGCGGCTCGACGATGCGGCCGTTCGACGCACCTTTGCGCTGATAGAGGAGCTTGCCGTCGGCAGTGCGCACCTTCAGGATCATATGCGGCTGCACCGCGACGCCGCCATTGGCAAATGGCGCATAGGCAGTGACAAGCTCGAGCGGCGTTACTTCCGATGTGCCGAGCGCGATCGATGCGTTCGCCTGCAGCTCCGAGGCGATGCCGAGACGATGCGCCGTTGTCGCGACCGCCTTCGGCCCGACTTCCAGCCCGAGCCGTACCGCAACCGTATTCAGCGATAGCGCGAGCGCTTTGGTGAGGCTCACCAGTCCGAAATATTCGTGCGAGTAATTTTCCGGCTGCCAGCCTTTGATGTTGATCGGGCCGTCGGTGCGCAGCGTATCGGGCGTCAGCCCGGTTTCGAGCGCCGTCAGGTAAACGAAGGGCTTGAACGTCGAGCCGGGCTGGCGCTTTGCCGCCACCGCGCGGTTGAACTGACTTTCGGAATAATTGCGGCCGCCGATCAGCGCGCGGACGGCGCCGTCGGGATCGAGCGCGACGATCGCGCCCTGGGTCACGCCGAATTTCTGGCCCTTCTTGTCTAATTCTTCGGTCAGGGCTTTTTCCGCCGCGCTCTGCACGGCGGGATCGAGCGTCGTCGACACGACAATGTCCCGATCGATCGCGCCGATCGTGTCGTCGAGCGCGTCCATGATGTAATCGGCGGCGTAATTGACGGAGGCCGCACCGTGGTCGTGGACGGCAGATGCCGGGTTCGCGAGCGCGATTTGCGCCATCTTTTCGGTGACGAAGCGTTCTTGCGCCATCGCGGTGATGACCTGCGAGGCGCGCTCTGCCGCGGCCGAGGGATTGCGGTTCGGCGCAAGTTTTGACGGCGCTTTCATCAGCCCCGCCAGCATCGCGCTTTCCGACAGCGTGATCGTGCGCGCGCTATGGCCGAAATAGCGGTTCGCCGCCGCCTCGATTCCGTAGGCACCAGAGCCAAAATACACGCGGTTCAGATAAAGCTCGATGATCTGGTCTTTCGAATATTTGTGCTCGAGCCAGAGCGCGAGGATCGCCTCCTGGATTTTGCGCGATAAGGTGCGTTCCTGCGTGAGAAACAGATTTTTGGCGAGCTGCTGCGTCAAGGTCGAGCCGCCTTCCATCCCGCCGCGCCGTGTCACGTTGCGCGCAATCGCGCGCAGAATGCCGAGCGGATCGAGCCCCCAATGCGAATAAAAGCGGCGGTCCTCGATCGCGATAAACGCTTTCGGCGTGTAGGCCGGCAATTCGGCGAGGTGAACCGCCGCGCCGCCGGTATCGCCGCGATTGGCGAGAAGCGCGCCGTCGACGCTGAGGATCGCGATATTCGGCGGCCGTTTCGGTACGGCAAGTTGATCGATCGGCGGCAGTCTCGAGGCGTGATAAGCAAAGAGTGCGGTGAGGCCGATGGCACCCCACACGCCGGCTACAAGCGACCAATAGGCAAGGCGGCCGATCAGCGATCGCCGGCGCGGAGGCTTATCGCTTTTACGTCCGGCTTTGCGGCGCGGCGCCGCGTCCTGCTCTGCAAGATGGTCGGCTTCCCGTTGGGCACGCCGTTTCGTCGACCGTGACGCCAAAAGCCTCTCCTCAGGATCGGCCCTGAGGTCCGGCGCCCGGGGACCGAAATGCGGCTCGACCCGTTTGCCCTTGCCTCGACCTTTGCGCCGCCCCGTCAACCACATCTTCATCCACGCCTCTAGGAAGCGCTCTGCTTGAACCTAAAGAGGGCGAATGAAGGGCCGGTTAAGGATCAGGGTGCGCCGCTAACGCGCAGCGCGGAGCGGCGCTAAAATCCGTTCTGCAAAAATTCCCGCACCGGCCCGATCTGCTCCGGCACGTTGAGACACGGCGCGTGGCCGCAGCCCGGAATTTCGAGGACGCGACAACGCGGGCCGCTCGTTTGCATGCGTGCGGCGATCTCCCTGGTCAACAGATCGGATTCGGCGCCGCGCAGACATAGGATTTCAAAATCGAGTGTCGCCCATTGCGCCCATTGCAGATTGTCTTCGGGGTGATGGGTGAACTGCATGACCATGTTCGGGTCATAATGCGTGGTGATGCCGCCGTCAGGCAGACGTCGTACCGAGGTTTCAGCCATGCGCCGCCATTGCGCATCGGTCTGAAAGCCATATGGCTTGTAGATCGTGCGGAAATAGGCTTCGAGTTCGCTCACCTTATCGAAGCGCGGCGGCTTGCCGGCGTAAGAGCGGATGCGTTCGACCGCGGCGGAGGCGACTTCCGGTCCGATGTCGTTGATGACAAGCCGCTTGATGCGGCCTTTGAGCGGTCCCGCCGCGGCGCGGATTGCGGTTGCGCCGCCCATCGACGTGCCGATCCAATCGACCTTGTCGAAGCCGACTCCGTCGAGCAGAGCTTGGGCAAGTGCCGCATAAAATTCATAGCAGTACTCTTTATACGGCTGGGGACTCCATTGGCTGAGGCCGCGGCCGATCATGTCGGGCACGATGATATGATATTCGTCGCGGAGCACCTGCGCGATGTCGTCGAAATCGCGGCCGGTGCGCGCAAGGCCGTGCCACATGATCAGCGGTTTGGCGCCGCGCTCACCCCATTCCATGTAATGGATTTCGCGGTCGAGCACTGTGACATAGTGCGAACGCGGAGCATTCATGATTTTGCCGCTCCCTGGCGAAGCCGGCCGACAATGCCGGTCGGGAAAAAACGTACGCTCAGAATGAAGAGAATGCCGAGCCATAGGAGCCAGCGGTCGGGATGGAAGAGGCCGGGCACGAGCGGCACGCCGGCGCTCGCTGCCGCGTTCGAGACGTTGCCCATCAGCGTCTGCAGGTAATTCTGAGCCAAGATGTAAAGCACCGCGCCGATTACCGCGCCGTACATCGTGCCCATGCCGCCGATGACGACCATGACCAGAATATCGAGCATGATCGAGAAGCTCAGGCTCGTCTCCGGCCCAGTATAATGTAGCCAGATCGCATTGAGCGCGCCGGCGGCGGCCGCGATCAGTGCTGCGATGACATTCGCCAGCGTGCGATGCACGACAATGCGATAGCCGAGCGCCTCGGCACGGAACGGATTCTCGCGGATCGCCTGCAGCACGCGACCAAAGGGAGAATTGACGATGCGCAGCAGCAGCAGAAAGAGCAACACGCAGGCGACAAAGACAAGATAATAGCTGACAACGCGTCCGCTGAACGCGACGCCGAAAATTTCAGTGTCGAACAGGCGATTGCCCGGGCGCAGGACGGGGGGCACCTGGAAGGAGCGGCCGTCCTCGCCGCCCGTCAGCCATGATAATTGCGAGGCCAGCACGGCGAAGGCCGAGGCGACGGCGAGCGTCACCATTGAGAAGAAGATCGCCTGCACCCGCAACGAGAAGAGGCCGATCGCCAGGGCGAGCAGCGCGGCGACCGGCAGCGCGACGATGATTCCGAGCGCGATCATGCTCCAGGTCGCACCGTAATTGAACAGCGCGAGCGCGACACCGTAAGCGCCGATGCCGAAGAACATCGTGTGCGCGAAAGAAACGATGCCGGTATAGCCGAGAAGCAGATCGTAGCTCGCGACGAGAAGCGCGAAGATGCAGATCTTCGCCGCGACGTTCAGCGGCTTCGAGCCGGGAAACAGGAACGGCGCCAAGGCGAGCGCGAGGAAGATCGCGATCAGGATGATCGATAGGATAATGCTGCGCGGCTTGTCGCCGGACAGGATCATCATCGGGATGTCACCGGGAAGAGACCGCGTGGACGCCAGAGCAGAACGGCGACCATCAGCAGGATGTCAGAGACAAGCGCGAGCTTCGGCACCAGAAATCCCGCATAATTGGCGACAAGCGCGACGAGGATCGCACCGATGAAGCATCCGGTGACGCTGCCAAGCCCGCCGATGATGATGACGATGAAGACGAGCACCATGAGCTCGCCGCCCATCGAAGCATGCACCTGCTCGCGATAGAGTGCCCACATGACGCCGCCGAGCCCGGCCAGCGCCGAGCCCGCCATGAACACCCCGATGAAGAGCTGCTTGATGCGGTAGCCGAGCGCCTCGACCATCTCGCGGTTCTCGACGCCGGCGCGGATGAGCAGGCCGATCTTGGTGCGCGTCAGGATGAGGATGAGCGAGGCGAAAATGATCAAGCCGACGATGACGGCGAGCAGGCGGTATTTCTCGACGGCCGCATCGCCCAGCACGATCGAGCCGCGCAATGCGGTCGGCAGCGGCAGGGCTATCAGCTGCGGACCGAACAGCGCATAAAGCAATTGCTCGGCGACGATCAGGCCGCCCATCGTGACAAGGATCTGTTTGAGGTGCTGGCCATAGACCGGGCGGATCAGGAAGCGCTCAAACGCGATGCTCAGCGCAGCGCTGACGGCCATCGCGACAATTGCCGCGGGGACAAGCGCTGCAAGGCCGCTCCACAGCGAATCCGTTTGCGTCCAACCGGCAAGCGGCAGCAGCACCAAAGCGGCCATGTAAGCGCCGACCGCGATGAAGGCACCGTGACCAAAATTCAAAACATCCATCAAGCCGAAGACGAGGGTCAGACCCGACGCCATGGCGAAAATCATCATGCCCATGGAAAGGCCGGCGACGGTGAGTGTGATCCAGGTCGAGGGCGAGCCGACGAAAGGCAATGCGGCGAGCGCCAGCGCGATGGGCAAAAGCGCGGGGATGAAATCGATGCGCTGTTTCGGTAGCGCGGCACCGGAATCGATGGCGGTCATTAAGTTAGTCCAAGCGGAGGGTGGCCACTTCCCCGGAGCCGCGAAGCGGCATCCGGGGTCCAGAGCAAAAGCGTCTGCCCCTGGACCCGGATCGCGTTCCGCTGCGCTCCACGCGTCCGGGGACGTGGGTTTGAGAGACGCGATTCAAGGTCATTGATGCGTATCCAAGCTCAGACCCAGCAGCTTCTGTTGCAATCCCTCATCCGCGGCGAAATCCGCCATCGCGCCGGCATGCACGATGCGGCCGTTATCCATCACGCAGACATGGTCGCCGACAGCTTGCGCGACGCGGAAGTTCTGCTCGACCAGAAGGACGGTCGTGCCAGCGCGCATGATCTCGGTAAGGCACTCGACGAGCGCGGCGACGATCGCCGGGGCAAGGCCCTTGGTTGGCTCGTCGATCAGGATGAGACGCCGCGGCTCGACCATCGCGCGCGCGATCGACAGCATCTGTTTCTGGCCGCCGGACAACGTGCCGGCGCGCGACAGCCAAAATCTTTTCAGCGCCGGGAAGAAGCCGAAAATCCAATTGAGCCGCGTCTCGTCGAGCGCCGCGTCGCGTGCCGCAAGCACCAGATTTTCGCGCACTGTAAGATCCGAGAAGACCGCCATCGTCTCCGGCACATAAGCCAAGCCGGCGCGCGAAATATCCGGCGTCGCATCCTTCTCGATGCCGCGTTCGGCAAAGCGGATCGTGCCGGCGGACGCACGCCACAGGCCCATAATGGTGCGCAACGTCGTCGTTTTGCCGGCGCCGTTGCGACCGAGCAGCATCGTCGTCGCGCCTTCCGGAACCGCAAAATCGACGCCCTGCAGGATGTGATAGCGCCCGATATGCGTGTGCACGCCGGAAAGCGTGAGGAGCGCGCTCATGCGGCGGTCGCTTTTGCCGGCGCGGCGCCGAGATAGGCTTCCTGGACGATCGGCGAGGCGATGACCTCCGCCGGCGCGCCATCGGCGACAAGCCGGCCGTTGTGCAGGACGATGATGCGGTCGGCGAGCGAACGCACAACGTCCATCTTGTGCTCGACAAGCAGGATGATTTTTGAGGCATCGCGCTTCAATTTGGCGATGAGATCGAGCACCACCGGCACTTCGTCGACACTCATGCCGGCGGTCGGCTCGTCGAACATGAAGACATTAGGCTCGAGCGCCAGCATCATCCCGACTTCGAGCTTGCGCTGATCACCATGTGACAGCGCCGCAGCGGCGACATTGCGGCGCGCCGTCAATGCGACGTCGGCGAGCACTTCATCAGAACGCGCTATAAGATCGGCGCGATCGGACCAGACGCGCAGCATCTCGTAATGCACGCCGCGCCTCGCCTGCACGGCAAGGCGGATATTTTCCGCGACCGTGAGATTGGGAAAAAGGTTCGTCAGCTGGAACGCGCGTCCCAATCCGCGGCGCGCGCGCAATGAGGCGGGCAGACGCGTCAGGTCCTCGCCGTTGAACAACACGTGTCCGGCGCTGGCGCGCAGCTGACCGGAGATCAGGTTGAAGTAAGTGGTCTTGCCGGCGCCGTTCGGACCGACGATGGCGGTAAGCTCGCCGGGGCGAAACGCGCATGTCACCGAATCGACGGCGACATGGCCGCCGAAACGGATGGTCAGGTCGCGCGTCTCGAGATGCGTGCTCATGCGGGAAGTGGACAGCCGGGGAATCCCCGGCCGAACCGATCTTATTTTTTATTGCGGATCGGGATGTTCATGTCCTCGATCTTCAATTCGCGCACGAGCTCGGGGATCGCCCAGGCGACATTGGGATCGACCTTGATCTTGAAGTGATACATGCTCTGCAGCGCCTGATGATCTTCCTTGCGGAAGACCATCTTGCCCTTCGGCGTGTCGAACTCCATGCCTTCCATCGCGGCGATGAGCTTCTCGCTGTCGGTGGACTTGGCTTTCTCGATAGCAGCGACAGTCGCCATCGCCGCGGCAAAGCCGCCGGCGGTGAAGAAATCCGGCGGCTCGTTGAAGCGCTTCTTGTGCTCGGCGACGAGCCAGTCGTTCACCGGGTTTTTCGGGATGTCGTAATAATAATAAGTGGCACCCTCCATTCCTGGAAAGGCCTTGTAGGCGGCGAGCGCCGGCAGGATGTTGCCGCCGGTCGAAATCTCGATGCCGTAGCGCTTCGGGTCCATGTCCTGCAGTTTTGCCAGCGGATTGCCGGCGCCGGCCCAGATCACCCAGATGATCTTGCGTCCGGGCTTGTCCTTCAGCACGTCGAACAGACGCTGCGCCGGCGCGGTGAAGTCGGTGGCATTCAGCGGCGCATATTCTTCCGCCGCGAGCGTCGCGCCGGTCTTGGCGAGCGCCTCCTTGAACGCCGCTACGCCGTCGCGGCCGAAAGCGTAGTCCTGCGCCAGCGTCGCGATCGTCACGCCCGGCTTGCCGATGGCGACGGCGTTCGAGATCGCGTCCTGCGACGAGTTGCGCGCCGTGCGGAAAATATAGCGGTTCCATTTGTCGCCGGTGATCTGGTCGGCAACCGCCGGCTCGACGATCAGGATTTTCTTGTGCTCCTCGGCGACCGGCAGCATGGCGAGGGCCGAGCCCGACGAGCTCGTGCCGATGGCGATGTCGGCTTTGTCGTCTTCGTAGGCCTCGGCGAGCGCGGTCTTGCCGAGATCGGGCTTCGACTGGTCGTCCTTGGTAATGATGACGATCTTGCGTCCGCCGACGGTCATCGATCCCTTCGTGGCGTATTCGAAGCCGAGGCGGAGCCCCGTTTCGGTCTGCTTGGCGTAGGCTTCGAGCGCGCCGGTGCGGCCGTAGATCAGTGCGACCTTGAGGTCCTCGGCTGTCGCCGCGCCGGTTATGCCGGTCGTGCCGGCGATGGCCCCGAGCCCGATGAGCACGGTGGTCAGAGTGCGCATATGTACCCTCCCTTGATGTTAGGGAGGTGTAACCTAAGCCGCACCGGCGGGTCCATAGGCTTTCGTCGGAACAGGCCGCATGGTTATTTGGGTCTTCGGGCGAGGACAGCAGGCTAAAAATTATGCAGCAAAAGCTCTGGCTGGAAGACCTCTCCGTCGGCCAGGAATTCTTAAGCGGCACGCACGAGCTGACCGCTGACGAGATCAAGGAATTTGCCGGCCGCTACGATCCGCAGCCGTTCCACACGGATGAAGCGGCGGCGCGGAACACCATGTTCGGCGGTCTTGCGGCGAGCGGCTGGCACACCGCGGCGGTGACGATGAAGCTCTCGGTGCAAAGCTTTCCGCTGGCGAGCGGGATCATCGGCAGCGGCGGCGAATTGCGGTGGCCATGGCCGGTGCGCCCCGGCGACACGCTTCAGGTGAAGAGCGAAATTCTGGAGATCATTCCGTCGCAATCGAAACCCGATCGCGGCATGGTGCGGGTGAAGCTCACCACGACAAATCAGAACGGCGAGGTGGTGCAGACATTTTCGCCGAAGCTCGTGGTGTTTCGCCGTCCTTCATCCTGAGGCGCGCTGCGCAGCAGCGCGTCTCGAAGCATGGCTATGCTCATGCCGCGCGCGGCTCAAGGCGCGCACATGCAGAGCTGCGTTAAGAGAAGGCGGAGATGCGATGACTGACGAGAGCGACGACGAAGCCGCGATCCGCACTCTGGTCGAGACCTGGATGGCGGCGAGCAAGGCTGGCGATGTCGCCACCGTGCTCGATCTGATGACCGACGACGTCGTCTTCATGGTTCCCGGCCGCGAGCCGTTCGGCAAGCAAGCTTTCGTCGCCGCGTCAGACGCGATGAAGAACATGCGGATAGACGGGAACGCCGAAATTCGCGAGCTCAAGGTGCTCGGCGACTGGGCTTACATGCGCAATCATTTGGAGATGACGATCACGCCGGAGCGCGGCGCGCCGGTGAAGCGGTCGGGCTGGACGCTGACGATTCTGCGCAAGGAGGATGGGCGGTGGCGGTTGGCAAGGGATGCGAATTTGCTCGTCTGATTGACGGACGTCATTTCGAGGAGCGCCGTGCGAAGTCGGCTATAGCCGACTTCGAAACAAAGCGACGAAGCAATCCAGGGCCAGTTCCGCAATCATCGAAGCGTTTGCCCCTGGATTGCTTCGCTTCGCTCGCAATGACGTTCGCGTTCATTTGAAAGCGTCATTGCTCACGGATAACTCACCACCTTCGCCTCCTCCGGCAGCGGGATGAATTCTTCCGCGTCGCCGGGAACCGTGTCGAACTTGCCCGACTTCCATTCGGCTTTCGCCTGCTCGATCCGCTCCTTGCGCGAAGAAACAAAATTCCACCAGATGTAACGCGGCCCGTCCATCGGCGCGCCGCCGAGCAGGAGAAAGCGCGCCGGCGTCGCGGCTCTGACGCTGATCGCATCGCCCGGACGCAACACCAACAGCTGCCCCGGCCCGAAGCGGTCGCCGGCGATTTCGACATTGCCGGAGACGAGATACAACCCGCGCTCCTCGTGCGTCGCATCGATCGGGATCGCGGCGCCAGCCTCGAGCGCGATGTCGGCATAGATCATCTCGGACGCCGTTTGCACCGGCGAGGTCTTGCCGAAGGCGCTGCCGACGACGAGCCGCACGCTTTTGCCGCTATCCTCGATGACAGGCAGCGCGTGGGCATCATGGTGCGCGAAATTCGGCGCGCTCTCTTCCGCATCGCGCGGCAGCGCCACCCAGCTTTGGATGCCAAACAGCTTTTGCCCCTTCGCCTTGTGCTCCGGCGCGGTGCGCTCGGAATGGACAATACCGCGTCCGGCGCTCATCCAATTGACCGCGCCGGGCTTGATCGGCTGCTCGGTGCCGAGCGAGTCGCGATGCATGATCTCGCCTTCGAAGAGATACGTGACCGTCGCGAGATTGATGTGCGGATGCGGGCGCACGTCGATGCCCTGCCCGGTGATGAACTCCGCCGGGCCCATCTGATCGAAGAAGATGAACGGGCCGATCATCTGCCGTCTCGCCGAGGGCAGCGCGCGGCGCACTTCGAAGCCGCCGAGATCGCGCGCACGCGGCACGATGATCATCTCGATCGCGTCGCAGGAGAGCTTGTCCCCGGGGCGCGGATCGTCTGCGGTGAGCCAGCTCATGCGGCGTTCTCCTTTGTTTGCGAAGCGAAGCGGTCGCGCAGCCAGTAGGCGCTCGCCTGTAGATCGGGCTCTGCGAGATTATGTCCGAGCGGCTGGCGCTTCAGCGTGACCTCCGCGCCGGCACTCTGCAACAGGTTTGCGAGATGCAGAATCTTCGCCGCCGGCACGATCGGATCGTGCTGGCCAGCGCTGATGAGCACGGGTTTGCCGGCGAGGTTCGGCAGCTCCGGCGGGATCAGCGGCACCATCGGCCGCAGCAGCACCGCGCCGGCGAGCACGTGCGGATGCAACAGCAAGAGCGCCGCGGCGATGTTGGCGCCGTTGGAGAAACCGAGGGCGACGACGCGCACGGGATCGAAATGGTGGGTCTGCGCCGCCGCGCCGACAAAATTGGCCAGCGCCAGCGCTTCGTCTTTGAGGTTTGCTTCATCGAAGCGGCCTTCGCCGAAGCGACGGAAGAAACGCGGCATGCCGTTCTCAAGCACGCGGCCGCGCGGGCTGAGCAAAGCCGCCCCCGGCATGACCGCTTGGCCGAGCGGGATGAGATCGCTCTCGTCGCCGCCCGTACCGTGCAGCAAAAGCAATGTCGGTGCGTTCGTTTGCGGCTGCGCCGGGATAAAGCGATGGATGAAGCCGAGATTCGCGCTCATGCCGCGGCCTCTTCTTTTGTCTTCAGCGGCTTCAGTCCCGCTTCGATTTGCGCGCGTTGCGATTCGAGGAACGGCGGCAGCGACAGTTTCTCGCCGAGCGAATCCAGCGGCTCGTCGGTGGCAAAGCCCGGCCCGTCGGTGGCGATCTCGAACAGGATGCCGTTCGGCTCGCGGAAATACAGGCTGCGGAAATAAAAGCGGTCGACAGGCCCGCTCGAAGGCACGCGCAATTCCTGCAAGCGATCGTTCCAGGCGCGATAGCTTGCCTCGTCCGGTGTGCGGAACGCGACGTGATGCACGGCGCCGGCACCTTGCCGCGCCGGCGGCAAATCTGGCTCGATGATGACATGCACTTCCGCCGCGGCGCCGCCCTCGCCCATGGAATAGACGTGAACCTCGCGGGCATTTTCCTCGTAAGTGCGGATTTCGTGCATGTTCATGATGGCGGTCAGCGCGGCGTCGGTACGCGGCAGATCGGGGACGCTGAGCGTGACGGGCCCGAGACCGCGGATCTGATGTTCCGCCGGAACCGAGCTACGCTGCCAGGGATGCGCGTTGCCCGCTCCCCCATCGTCGACCAACGACAAGCGCTGGCCCTCAAAATCCTCGAAGTCGAGCACGGCGCGCCCGTTGCGCTCGGCTATGTCGCCGCTTGCCACGCCGTGCTCGCGCAAGCGCTTCGCCCAGAACGCGAGTGCGTTCTGGCCGCCGACGCGCAGGCTCGTGCGCACGATCGAATTCGTGCCGCGCCGTTCACGTGCGACCGGCCAGTCGAAAAAGGTGAGATCGGAGCCGGGGCTCGCGAGTCCATCGGCGAAGAAGAGGTGATAGGCGGAGACGTCGTCCTGGTTCACGGTCTTTTTCACCAGTCTGAGGCCGAGTGTCTTCGTGTAGAAATCGTAATTGCGCGGGGCGTCTGACGTCACCGCGGTGACGTGATGGAGTCCGGTGAGTTGCATGGAGAGGCTCCTTTTCTGCGCTCAATCTGGCGGTTACCGGCGGGCGGCGAAAGCCCTTCCTGGCGCAAATGACCGTTGCGTGGTATGCAACACCAACGGCGTGCGATGCCGTCCTCTGCCTGTCCTGGTCAACAGTATGAGCGATTTCGACGCCATTCTCGCCTTCACCCGCGTCGTCGAGCTCGAGAGCTACACCAAGGCTGCGCGCCGTCTGGGCATCTCCAAATCAATGGTGAGCCGCCGCGTCGCGCGCCTGGAGAAGCGGCTTGGCGCCCAACTCCTGGTGCGCTCGACCCGCGGGCTCACCCCGACCGAACCCGGCCGCGCCTTTGCTGAGCGCGCCGCCCACAGCCTCGCCGAACTGCAGGAGGCGGAGGTGGAGGTCAAGGAAGGCGAGCGCGAGCCCTCAGGCGCGCTGCGCATTGCTGCGCCGCTCTCCTTCGGTATCATGCATCTCGGTCCGGCGCTGATCGAATTTGCCGAGCGCCATCCGCGCATCGTGGTCGATGCCGCCTACAGCGACCGCTATGTGGACTTGGTGGAAGATAGCTTCGACGCGGCGGTGCGGATCGGTGCTCTCTCGGATTCGAGTCTGGTCGGGAGAAAGCTCTCGCCGATCCGCGCGCTCGTCGCGGCCAGTCCGGATTACCTGGCCCGGCATGGGCGTCCGGCAGCCCCGCGCGATCTCATGCAGCATCGCTGCCTCGGTGGGGCTGGGAACGACGCGCAATGGCGCTTCCGCATCGCCGAGCGCTGGCAGACGATGAAGCCTGTGCCGGTCTTCCGCGCCGATAACGGCGAGGTCCTGCGCGATGCCGCCGTTGCCGGGCTCGGCGTCACCGCGCTACCGAGCTTCATCCTTTCCCCGGCGCTCGAAAGCGGTGCACTCGAGCCGATCCTCACGGATTTCGCCTTGCCGGAGCGGGGCCTATATGTTCTGCGCCATCAGGGGACGCCGCCGCTGAGGCTGCGGCTTCTCATCGATTTCCTAGTCGCGCGGTTCGGGCCCGAACCCTACTGGGACCCGTGTTGGCGGAAGGTGCCGTCCGGCATGGAGCTCGCCACCGGCTGAAGCGGAAAATCGCCACACCGGCCCGGCAGGACAGCAACGGATGAACATGCAGGCTCCGCCCGCAAAACCGACGAGATCGCTGGCGCTCGGCATCGAGCGGCTCGGGCTCATCTCGCTGCGTTTTCCCGCCGTTGCCGCTATCATTCTTATTATTCTCGCGGTGCTCGGCGGCTTTGGCGTGGCGCGGCTCAAAGTCGACGATTCCTTGAGCCAGCTCTTCCGCTCGAACACACCGGAATACCGCCAGTTCGAAGAGACGGTGCGGCGGTTTCCCTCGGCCGAATACGACGTGCTCGTCGTCGTTGAGGCCAAGGACCTGCTCGCCCGCGAAAACATCGAAAAGCTGCGCGATGCGGTCACCGATCTGCAGCTGATCGACGGTACACGCGGGCTGATCTCGCTTTTCTCGGCCCGCCAGCCGCCCGAGGGCAACGAGCTGCCGGCGCCGCTCTTTCCCGACGAACTGCCGCAAGGCGCCGACTACGACAAGCTTGTCGCCCGCGTGAAAGCCAACGAGATCATCCGTGGCAAGCTTTTGTCGGAGGACGGCGAGCTCGCGCTGATCGTGCTTTCATTGAAGCCGGAAATCGTCGCGACCGACGGTTTGCGCAAAGTCATCGGCGAGGTGCGCGAAACGCTCGAACAGGACCTCGCCGGCTCCGACCTTAAGAGCGAGCTTTCCGGCGTGCCGGTGATGCAGCTCGAAATCCGCAACGCAGTGGAGCGCGACCGCATCCTCTACAACGCGATCGGTTTTTTCGCCGGCTGCGGCATCGCCATCCTGTTCTTCCGCCGCGTCTCGTTCATGATCATTGCAGCGGCGCCGCCGCTCATCGCCATCCTGCTCGCGCTCGGCACGTTCGGCTGGTTCAATTTCCGTTTAAACATGTTTTTGAACGTGATGACGCCGCTGATCATGGTGATCAGCTTCGCCGACTCGATGCAGCTCACCTTCGCGGCGCGCGACCGGCTGATAGCAGGCGAGGACAAGTACACCGCCTTCCGCAATGTGCTTTTCATCGTCGGACCTGCCTGCGTGCTGACGCATGCGACGGCGGGGCTGTCGTTCATCGCGCTTTTGTTTTCGCAATCCGACCTCATCCGCGCCTTCGGCGAAGCGGGGCTGCTGGCGACGATCATCGCGCTTGCGACGGTGCTCCTCGTCCTGCCGCTTCTCGGCGTGATTCTCTTGCGCGACACGAGCAAATTCGCCGTGAAGATCCGGGGCGCCGATACCGGCGTCGATCTCTTGCGGCGCTTCTGCGCCTGGATCGCGGCGCGCATGGTCAGCCGTCCGGGCTTTTTCAGCCTGGTCGGCGTGACCGTCGTCGTGATTCTCGGCATCATCTATGCCAATCTGCAGCCGCGTTATCGCCTCGCCGATCAGGTGCCGGATCGCGAGCAGGCGGTCTCCGCCAGCAATCGTCTCGACGCAAAGCTCACCGGCGCGCAGCCGATCGACGTGTTGATCCAATTCCCGAAGGGCGAATCGCTTTATTCGCCGCAGACGCTGCAGACGATCGCCGACGTCCACAACGTCGTCGAGCGCCAGGCCGGCGTCGGCAATGTATTGTCGGTCGAAACGCTACGCCGCTGGCTCGCGGAAAAGGCCGGCAAGCACGATGTCGCGACACTGAAACAATATGTCGACGTTCTCCCCGCTTTTCTGACGCGGCGCTTCGTCTCGGAGAATCAGGACGCGGTGCTTGTCTCCGGACGCGTGCCCGACGTCGATGCCAACGACCTCCTGCCGATCGTGCAGAGCCTGGACAAGACGCTGAACGATGTCAGGGCCAAGCATCCGGGCTACGAGATTGCCGTGACCGGCCTTTCCGTCATCGCCGCGCGCAACAGCGCCGACATGATCGGCAAGCTCAATCGCGGCCTGACGATCGAGATCATTTTTGTCGCGGCCTTTATCGGCCTCGCGTTCCGCTCGTTTGTGGTGATGCTGGTCAGCATTCTGCCTGGCGTGTTTCCGATCCTTTTATCGGGCGCGTTGCTTTATGCGCTCGGACAGGGCCTGCAATTTGCCAGCATTGTTGCGCTGACCGTGTCGTTCGGACTGGGTCTGTCGGCGACGATCCACTTCCTCAACCGCTTGCGGCTCGAAGATCGTCCCGACGCCGATCCCGCCATTGCGGTCGAACGCGCGACGGTGCTTGTCGGACCGGCACTGATTTTGACGTCTGTCGTGCTCGCCTGCGGACTTGCTGTGACGGTGTTCTCCGACCTGCCGTCGCTCAGACTGTTCGGCTGGCTCAGCGCGTTTGCGATGATCTCGGCGCTGATCGCCGACCTTCTGATCCTGCGCCCGACCGCGATGTATCTGTTTGCGCTGACGCGGCGGCGACGGCGCGCCGTCGAGCCAAAGCCAGCCGAGTAAGGGCGCCCCCAGGGAGGCATGGAAGAGCGCGATAGGGTCGTTGTTCAAGGTCGGTGAAGCCGGTCCGTGACGGCACGGAAGATCAACGCTTACCTCTCAGCCATCATGCCCGGCCTTGTGCCGAGCCGGCCATGACGGCTGCAACTATGCGCCTAACGTTTCGGTCGAGCGGCGATAGCGCCCCGAAAGCGCGGATGGGAGATTGAGATGGATGATCGAGCCGTGCAGCTGGCGCTGCAGCGTCATTGGGATGCTTCGGACGCGAGCGATTTCACGATCGAGCATGAAATCTATCGCGAGGATGCCGTGCTTTATTATCCGCAATCGGGCGAGCGGATCCACGGCCGGCACAACATTCAAGAGAGCCGATTCGTCCAGCCGAACAAGAAGCGTTTTACCGTCCGGCGGATTATCGGCAGCGGCAATCTCTGGATCACCGAATTCGTGCTTACCTATGACGGCATACCATCCTACGCGGTGAGCATCATGGAATTCCGCGACGGACTGGTGGCCAACGAAACGCAATATTTCGCCGATCGGTTCGACCCTGCAGCCTCGCGTGCGCATCTTGTCGAGCGAGCAGGCGAGATCGTGTCGGGCTAAGGAGATCGCAGTGGCTGCACGCCGCAAGGGGCAGAAAAAGCGCGCATCACGCAAGGCGAGATTGCGCGGAGTATTCGGCAAAGACCCGGCGATGTCGGAGCTATTGCCCGCAATTGCGCTCTACGAGCGCGGCGCGCAGTCGGTCCGGCGTGACCGGTACTCGGTACATGCGCACGCCCGTCGCGTGATGGATCGCATTCAGAATCGCCGGCGCGGTCGGGATCAGCGCCTGCTCGCCAATTCCTTTCGCGCCATATGGCCCGAGCGGCGAGGCATCCTCGATCAGAATCGACTCGATCGGCGGCACGTCGCCGATCGTCGGGATGAGATAATCGTGCAGGTTCTCGCCGCGGCCGGGGAAGAATTCTTCCATGAGCGCTAAGCCCAATCCCTGCGCAATGCCGCCCTCGATCTGGCCTTCCACCAACGTCGGATTGATCGCGCGTCCGACATCATGCGCGGCGGTGATTTTCAGGATTTTCACCGTGCCGAGCGCGATATCGACCTCGATTTCCGCCATATGCGCGCCGAAGCCGAACACCGCGTAAGGCACGCCTTGGCCATCCTCGTCGAGCGGCGATGTCGGCGGGTCGAACATCTCCTCCGCCGACAGGACATAACCTCGTGCATCTGCTGCCAGTTTCGTGAGATCGATCTGCCGGATGGTTTCGCCTTCGCTGATCGCAAGGCGTCCTCCATCAAAACGCAACGCGGCATGCGGTCCGGCATTGGCGAGCCGCAAAATCTTTGAGCGCAGCGCCTGCCCCGCGAGGAACGCGGCCTTGCCCGTGACAAAAGTCTGACGCGACGCGGATGTCTTGCCGCAATCGGGCGTGATGTCAGTGTCGGCCGAAACAAGATCGATTGCGTCGAGCTCGACGCCGAGCGCGTCGGCGGCGATCTGCGCGATGACAGTATTCGAGCCCTGCCCGATATCCACGGCGCCCTGATGCAAGGCGACACGGCCCTCGCGCGTCACACCGATGCGGATCGTCGACGGATTAGAGAGCGAAGTGTTGCCGCAGCCGTACCACATGCCGGCAAGGCCGATGCCGCGGCGGCTCGCGCGCACAGCATTGGCGTTGAAATCGTCGGCAGCGAGGCGCGCGCGGCCCCACGGCTCGCGCAATGCTTCGAGACAGGCCTTGATGCCGACGCCGGCGCCAAGCACCTGACCGGTGACCGTGGGCGTCTCCGCATCCAGTGCGTTCGTGATACGGAATTCCAGGGGATCGATGCCGAGCTCAAGTGCGAGCTCGTCGAACAGCTGTTCCTGTGCGACTGCCATCTGCGGCACGCCGAAACCGCGGAAAGCACCCGACGGCACACAATGCGTATGCACGGCGCGAGTCAATGCGCGGTAATGCGGAACGACATACGGACCCGACGCGTGCACCGGCACGCGGTTGGCGACCGTCGGTCCCCACGACGCATAGGCGCCGGTGTTAAAATCGCCGGAGAAATCGACGCCGACCAGCTTGCCGTCCTTGCTCGCGCCGGCGCGCATGCGGATCGAGGCGGGATGGCGCTTCGTCGTCGATACAATCGATTCCGGCCGGCTGTAGATCATGGCGACGGGCCGATCGAGATGCCACGCCGCGACCGCGACGAACGGCTGCACGGACAGATCGAGTTTCGAGCCGAAACCGCCGCCGACGGCACTCGGCACGATGCGCACATCTTCCGGCGCGAGGCCAAGGATCGCCGCGATATCGTCGCGATCCATGTAGGGAGACTGCGTGCAGGCGGTGACTTCCATGCGATCGCCGACGCGCCGCGCAAAACCCGCTTCCGGCTCGATATAAGCGTGCTCGACGAAACCGGTCTCGAACGCGCCTTCGACGACTACGTCGGCTTTGGCAAGCGCATCATCGACATCGCCTTTGACGACGCGGCCGCCGACCAGGATGTTTTGCGATCGGCCGGCATGGATCAGCGGTGCGGACTCCGAGACCGCCTCGCCTATCGTGAGCAGCGGCGGCAGCGATTCCCAGGTGATCGGGAAATGCGCGACATCGAGCGCGGCGATCACGTCAGCTTCGCCGACGATTGCCGCGACCGCTTCGCCCTTGAAGCGCGTCTCTTCCTCGGCGAAGACCGGCTGATCGGCAAAAGGCGCGATCACGCCGAAGCAGTTGCGGCCACGCACATCGGCGGCGGTGAAGGTGCGCACGATGCCGGGATGCGCGGCAACAAAGGCGTCGAGATCGCCGAATACGAATTTCGCGTGGTGATGCGGCGAGCGGATGACGCGGCACAGAAGAGCGTCCGCTGGAATGGCATCGGCACCGAACAGATCGCGGCCGGTGACTTTTGCTTCACCATCGAGGCGCCGCACGCGCACCCCGACCGCAGTGCCCGAATTCGAAAATCGAATTTGCGGCGCGCTCCGCGCCGCCGCACTTACCGCCGCAATGATCTTGCGATAGCCGGTGCAGCGGCAGAGCACGCCGCCAAGCGCGTCGCATATCTCTTCTTCGCTGGGCGTGTCGGCGCGATCGAGCAGCGCCGCGGCGCTCATCAGCATGCCCGGCGTGCAGATGCCGCATTGCGCAGCGCCATGATCGAGGAAAGCGCGTTGCAGGGCAGCGCCGCTCCGCGTCTGTGCGGGCAGACCTTCGACAGTGGTGATGTTCGATCCCGCGACCTGGCCCGCTGCCGTCAGGCAGGCGCAGACCGGGGCGCCATCGACGAGCACCGTGCAGGCGCCGCAATCACCGGCATCGCAGCCGACCTTGGTGCCGGTGAGTCCGAGATCGTCGCGCAGCACCTGCGACAGCCGCTTCGCCGCCGCGGATGCTACGCGCACCTCGCTGCCGTTGACGGTGAAGGTAAGCAGCGGCGCGACGTCAACCATGCGAATGCGCCTCGCAGGCCTGCGTCAGCGCACGCGCGATCAGCTCGCGCGACGCATCGAGGCGGTACCCGGCGGTTGCGCGGACGTCGTCGATAGGTGCAAGCGGCGCGAGTTCCTCCGCGCTGATGCTACGCGCCAGGTTTGCGTCGATGCGCTGGCCGCGCAGCCGCATCTCAAGCGCCGGCAATCGCGTGGCGACGACAGAGGCGGAACCCACCGCGATTCGCGCGTCGCAGATCGTGTGATCGGGTGCGCAATCCACCACCACCGCCACCATCACGATCGAGATCACGAGATAGCGCCGCGCCCCGAGCTTCAGGAAGGCCGAGCAGGCGCACGCATGCGGCTCCGGGACGAGGATTGCGGAGAGGATTTCATCCGGCGCCCGCGCGGTGTGACGATTGCCGAGAATGAAATCGGCAAGCGCCAGACGCCGCGTGCCGCAGCTCGAGACGAGCTCGACTTCCGCATCGAGCGCCAGCAGCGGCGGCACGCCGTCTGCGGCAGGCGAGGCATTGCAGAGATTGCCGGCAATCGTGCCGCGGTTCTGGATCTGCACCGAGCCGAGCTCGCGGGCGGCGGCCTTCAGTGCATCGAAGGCGCGCGGCAGCGGCGCAGCTATGATCTCCGACCAGGTCGTCGCGCCGCCAATGCGGATCGCACCGTCCCGCCGGCTGATGCCGCGGATTTCGGGAAGATGCGAAACGTCGAGCATCGCTGCCGGCGGCGGCCGATCGACCAAGGCCGGGAACACGTCGGTGCCGCCCGACAGAATCGTATAATCGCGCGCGGCGAGAAGGCTCGTTGCTTCCGCGAGCGACTCGGGACGGACGAGAATGCTCACGCGCTCACCCTTAAATCCCCTCGCGCGACCGCCTCGAAAATCTAAGCGAATTTGTTAGTATGCAAACAGTCTGCGGGGCCCCGGCAGGTCCGTCAAGCGAGGTGCTCGTGGTCGAAGCTCAATCCGCATTAGACGGGAACACTCCGCTAGGCCCGGACACCAAGCCGTACCTTTTGGACGAGCAGGTTGGCTTTCTGCTGCGTCAGGCAAGCCAGCGGCACACGGCGATTTTTGCGGCGCGAATGATGGACGATCTGACGCCGACGCAGTGGGCGGCTCTGGCGCGTCTCAACGAGCGCGGTCCGTGCTCGCAAAATCTGCTCGGTCGCCTGACCGCGATGGACGCGGCGACGATCAAAGGCGTCGTCGATCGCCTCGTCTCGCGTGGGCTCGCCGAAACGCGTCCGGATCCTCAGGATACGCGGCGGCTGACGATTGCGCTGACCGCGGCCGGCCGCGAGCTTGTCGGGCGCGCGGCCTCCGTCGCGCATCGGATCACGGAGGAAACACTGGCGCCGCTCGGCGCGAGCGAGCGGCGGGCGATCGTCAAGCTGCTCGCCAAGCTCAAATGAAAAGGCCCGGCTTTTGGCCGGGCCTGATCATTTGGAACTTCGCTAGGCTCAGTAGCGGGCGACGACCGGAGCCGGCGGTGCCAGAGTGAAGTGGTAGTTGAGGCCGATGCGAGCGGTGTGCATGGCGATCGGCGGATTGACGTGGGTGATCACGAAGGCCGTTCCGAGCCCGCCGACGAACTCGGTAGCGGACGCGACCGGGCCGTGACGCAGGCCGAATTCTGGTACTCGGCCTTGAGCGACCAGTTCGGGAGGAACATCCACTCGATACCACCGCCAGCCGCGAAGCCGGTACGGCCATTGTTGCCGATGTTCGCCGCCGAGAAGCCGAACGTGTCGGTCATGGCGAAGCCTTCACGCACGCCGGCATAAGCGAAGCCACCGGTGAGGTAGAGGAGCATGGAACCGCCCAAACCGCCAGTTCCGTACCCATAACCAGGTCCCGGACCATAACCAGGTCCCGGACCATAAGCATGTCCCAGGCCCCACAAATCGAGGCGATACCGACGCGGCCGCGCGCCGTGCCGAAATAGTCGATGCGCTGGGTGGTCGCGATCGAGATCGCATTGCCCGGCGCGAGATACGGCGCGATCGTGCCGACGACATTCGAGCTCATACGAGCGCCCTGGAAGTCGAGCTCACCGCCGGCAACGAACATGCCCCTAAGCGCCGCACCAAGTGCAGACCGGAACGGGTGGTGGCGGCGGCGGCTGCCGCACGGGCAGGTCAGCAGCGTAAGCCGAGGCGGTCATCGTCGCGGCAGCGATTGAGCTTGACGCTTACCTGCGCATTTCAAGCCGCCGCGACCACTTCCGGCACGCGCTCTGCAGGAGGGGTGTTGCGACTGCGTCCGCTGCGCACCAGCCCATCGATGATGACCATGCCGATTCCCGGCAGATCGCCGAGCGCGACGCTCTCCAGCAGGGTATTCGCCGGCGAATGCTGGGCCTTGTCCATCAACACGAAATCGGCGACGCGACCGACCTCAATCAGCCCGCAATCGAGGCTGCGCATCCGCGCGGTATTGCCGGTGCCGAAGCAGAAGGCGGTCTCGGCCGAAACCTCACCGAGCGAGGCCAGCATCGAGACCATGCGCAGGATGCCGAGCGGCTGAACGCCTGAGCCTGCCGGACCGTCGGTCCCCAGAATGACGCGATTGAGCTCACCCATCTCCTTGGCGAGGTCCAGGGTGTACAGCGCGGAGCGGCCGTTGCCGTTGTGCACCAGTTCGAGCCCGCGTTTGCAGCCCTCGCAGATGCAGCGGATCTGATCGTCCGGCAGCGCGGTGTGGCCACCGTTCACGTGCCCAACGACATCGGCATCGCATTCGAGCACGATGTCCTTATCGATCAGGCTGGAGCCGGGGATCGAGGGTCCGCCGGTGTGGATCGTGCTCTGGATGCCGTATTTCCGCGCCCAGGCAACCATTTTGCGGCCGGTCGGCCCGTCCTTGACGCCGCCGAGTCCGATCTCGCCGAGAAGCTTCACGCCAGCCGAGGCGAGCTCGGCGAAATCGATTTCTTCCATTCCGTGCTCGATCACCGGGGCGCCGGCATGAAGCTTCACCCCACCGGGCCGGAATGCCGCGAATGTCCGCTGCGCGGTGATCGCCATCGCTTTCAAGCCTACAATGTCGCGCGGGCGGCCCGGCGTATGCACCTCGCCGGCGGAGATCATCGTCGTGACCCCGCCGTGCATCGAGGAATCGATCCAGTTCAGCTGGCTCTGGCGCGGCGTCCAGTCGCCGGCAACGGGATGAACGTGGCTGTCGATCAGGCCGGGAGTGAGCACCGCACCCTTGGCATCGACAACAGTCGTTGCGCCGTCGGTGTCGAGGTCCTTCAGCCGCCCGATCGCACTGATGCGGCCGTCCACCGCCACCACTGCGTCGCCGTCGAGGATCGGTCGCTCGAGGGCGCCGCTGAGGATCAGGCCGATATTGCGGATGACGAGCTTGGTCGGCCCGGCTTGCTTTTGCTCTTCAGCTGCCATTGCGAAAAGTCCTCCTCCCTCGCGGCGTTTGGTCCCATGCAAGCACTTGCCGTCGCGAATTGACAGAGGCCTGCCGCCGCACCATAAAACCGTTCGTGTACAAACGATCCTGAGTAAGGTAAATAGCTGATTTCGATGGATTTTTGTGCAAATCCCTCGATCGGCAGCGGCTTTATGCTCGGGCAAGCGGGCAGGACGAGAATGAGCAACTTCAATCAAGAAGAAGTCGTCTCGGTGCATCACTGGACCGATACGCTGTTCAGCTTCCGCACGACCCGAAATCCCACCTTCCGCTTCCGCAACGGTCAGTTCACCATGATCGGTCTGGAGGTCGAGGGGCGGCCGCTGTTGCGCGCCTACAGCTTCGTCAGCCCGAATTATGAGGAGAACCTCGAATTCTTCTCGATCAAGGTTGCGGACGGGCCGCTGACCTCGCGGCTGCAGCACCTCAATGTCGGCGATCCCATCATCGTTAGCCGCAAGGCGACGGGCACGCTCGTCCTCGACAACCTGCTCGACGGCCGTAATCTTTATTTGCTCGGCACGGGCACCGGCCTGGCGCCGTTCATGAGCATCATCCGCGATCCCGAGACTTACGACCGCTTCGAAAAGGTCGTGCTGGTGCATGGCTGCCGCCATGTCGCTGAACTCGCTTATGCCGAGACGATCACCGAGCACCTGCCGGAAGATGAATATGTCGGCGAACTCGTGCGCGAAAAACTCGTCTATTATCCGACGGTGACGCGCGAGCCGTTCCGCAATCGCGGCCGCATTACCGATCTCATCACGTCGAAGACGTTGTTCAATGATACCGGTCTGCCGGTTCTAGATCGTGAGCAGGACCGGCTGATGCTCTGCGGCTCACCGCAAATGATTGGCGAGATGCGCGAGCTTCTGGACGATCGCGGCTTTGCCGAGGGCAATCACGGCGAGCCCGGCGAGTTCGTCATCGAGAAAGCGTTCGTGGAGAAGTAGCGCGGCTCCCCCTTGCAACTTCGCGAGACGGCACAATAGCAATCTGCTAGCCTCCAAAACCCGTGTTGAGCGCAACACGTGAGTTTCGGGAGGAAGCCCATGCTATCACGCAGAGACGGTTTGCGCCTGGCCGGCGCGGTTGCGGCGGCGAGCTTCGGCGGCATGGGCGTGAGCAAGGCGCAGGCGGCAGCGGCGCCGACCGTGAAGACGCCGGTCAATTTCGACGTGCCGCGCGGCGCCGTCGATTGCCACACCCATGTTTTCCCCGACCCAGCAAAATTCCCGTTCTGGTCGGGGCGCGGTTACACGCCGCCGATCGCGACTGCGGACGATCTGCTCGCGCTGGAAAAAGCGCTGCACATGGATCACGTGGTGATCGTGACGCCGAGCGTCTACGGCACCGATAATTCGGCGACGTTCGACGGCATCAAGCAGCTCGGTCCGGAGCGCGCCCGCGGCGTCGCCGTCATCGACGAGAAGACGAGCAGCGCCAGTCTTGACGAAATGCACAAAGCCGGCATTCGCGGCATACGCATCAATCTCGAGCAGGCCGGCGTTTTCGATCCTGCCGCGGCGGCAAAGAAACTAGAGGCAGCGGCGCAGCAGATTCAGGGCCGCCCATGGCACATACAGATCTATTCGCGGCTTTCGGTCATCGATGCGCTCAAAGATAAATTCGAGAAAGTCGCCGTTCCGATCGTCTTCGACCATTTCGCCGGCGCGCAAGCCAACCGCGACCCCGAGCAGCCGGGCCTCGGCACGGTGTGCGGTCTCGTCAGTAGCGGCAAGGCTTATGTCAAAGTCTCCGGCGCATACCGCGCGTCGAACGCCGCACCGGATTATTGGGAGGTGGCCACGTTCGCGCATGCGCTCGTAAACGCCAATCCGGATCGCCTGGTCTGGGGTAGCGACTGGCCGCATCCCGATTCCGCAAAGGTCGATGGCCGTCAGCCGACGGACATCGCGCCGGCGCTTAATATCGATGACGGCCGCGTGCTGAACCTGCTCGCCGAGTGGGTTCCGGACGCGCCGACGCGGCAGAAGATTTTGGTCGACAATCCGAAGCGGCTCTACGGGTTCTGACGCGCCCTTCGCGCACCAAAAATCGACCGCCGCCGATTGACGACGCAGCGACTTTGTTCCATCTTTGTTCACGGCGATTCGGTAGGAGCGTGTCGTGGGCATTCATGTCAGATGGCCTTTTGAGTCTACCGACCGGAAAGCCCCCCGGTTACGCGGCAAAAGCTTCGCGTGCTCGCCTTACGGGGCGCTCGGCGACCGCTTCCATTTCTGGATCGGCGCGTCGGGCCGGCGCTATGTCTGCTCGATTTTCGCGACAGCCGATGCGGCGCTCGAAGAACTCGATCTGACGCATGCGATCGTGATCGCCGTGGAGCGGCTGCGCGACGGAAACTGCCGCGCCCTATCGATCGTGCCAAACGGGCTGCCGCTGCGGCTGCATAGCAGTGCCGGAAATTGGCTCGGCGGACGTGCGCCGAACGAATTTCACGTGCATCTTTTGCCAGCGAATAGCGACGAGCGGAACGCGGCGCTGGTCGATCTGCAGCGCGCCTTCATTCAACGTCGCTAACTTCCGCCGCGCTGATTGCATCCTCGAGCCCGAGCTCGGTCACGAGGCGCGCCAGCACGTCGTCGCGCAACGACAGTTCGGCGAGATGCCGATGCGTGTTCAAGACATAAGCCGGGTTATCGCCCGATTGGCCACTTCCGGCTCGCACATATTCGAGAATTTTTTCGAGCGGCAGCTTGCCGGCATATTGCA
>Ga0164305_10000034_pt1 | contig 35819 bp, 28 predicted proteins | sample Whisoiple_237_MG_FD_110215 | JGI IMG/M metagenome (GOLD analysis project Ga0164305, IMG submission 110215) | Soil microbial communities amended with pyrogenic organic matter from upstate New York, USA - Whitman soil sample_237_MG | ecosystem: Environmental > Terrestrial > Soil > Agricultural...
ATATTTGTAAAAACACTTCTTCTGGCTCCTTCCTTCTTCCTTCTTCCTCTTTTCTCCTGGCTCCTGACTCCTGACTCCTAACTCCAATTTCTAGCTTGGCTGCCAAAGTGAGATGCTCCCGGGATTCCGCCGCAGAATACCTCGGACAATCTGATTGTTAAAGTTCTCGTCTGCCAAGAATCGCAGCATATAAAACTACCCTTTTTGGTTGCGTCTTGCTAATAGACGATCGCGTATTCCAACTGGGTTAAAACGCCTTTCTGCTTCCTGCTGAACTTCTGCGGCAAGATGTTGACGTTCCATCAGATAAGCGTTAACTTCGGATTGGTGTCGCAAGTAGTAGCCGATCGCAAAATAAATATCGGAAAGTTCAAGAGACGGGTACTGTTCCCTGATTTCTTCTGCTGTGCCTCCTTCAAGAAAAGCTGTAATTACTGTATCTAGTGTGATCCGGGTTTTGCTAATGCGGATAACACCGTTTGCATCAGCCACCAGCGGAATTGGTTCAGCCGTCGGAACAAGTAGCATTTTGAGATTGATGGCAGTGTTAGTTTTCTCTCTTCACAATAGCAGTCTGCTAAGGTCGAGCGCCTTCTGAATCAGGGTAAGTTCTGGGTTGTGAATTTAGCTTTGCCGTGAGAGGATGTATCAAAAATATGTCTTTATGAAACTCAAAATTTTGACGGGACTCCTGACAAGGTTAGTTGTTGCTCCAAGCACGAGTACGCTCTTTTGTCAACCCAACCGTGCGGGAAATAATCGCTTTTTTTGCGATACTCTTCCATAGATTAGCACTGGGATTAAGCTGTCGCGCATTTAAATTGTATATTCTCCGCGGGCGGGACACCCCACAAGACGGGGAATTGTTTTTTAACAGACAATTTAAATGTAGAACAGCTTATGAACGGAGAACCCATTTTAAATTTGATACTATTTTTACCACAATTCCGGGAGCAATAAAGAAGGACATCGCTACACCAATGGTAGCACCAGGAACCAGCATAATTAGCGCTAATTGTGCATTTTTGCCCTCGCTATCTTCTGGCATTTTACATCCTTCACGGCGACGCTCACTTTGAGTTAAAAGCTAACAGCTTGTCAGCTATTAATAAGCTTTTTATGAAAGGGCAAGATGCCCGTTCCACAAGAAAATTTACTCTTTGTGGAACAGGCATCTTGCCTGTTCTTGTTTTGTGGAACAGGCATCTTGCCTGTTCTTGTTTTGTGGAACAGGCATCTTGCCTGTTCTTGTAATTATAACAACCTACACATTTTTCACTGCCCCACCTGCGATCGCCGTTAAAATCGCCACGCCAAAAGCCAGCCGATACCACACAAACACCCACGTATTTTGAGTTTGCAGGAACTTCATCAGCCACGCGATCGACAAATAAGAAAACACAAATGCCGAAATCGTTCCTACTATCAAAGCTGCAACTCCAGCATCGCCGATTCCTTCTCCCAAAGCACCCTTCAATTCCACTAATCCAGCCAGAGTAATTGCCGGAATTCCCAATAAAAAAGAAAACCGCGCGGCGGCGGGTCTTTCTAATCCTATCAACAATCCTGCTGTTAGGGTAGAACCCGATCGCGAACACCCCGGAATCAATGCCATTGCTTGAGCTAATCCCATCAAAATACCGTCTTGAACAGTTAATTTTTCATAAGTGCGATTGCGTTTGCCAATTTTTTCTGCTATTGCTAACAGCAGCGACATGACGATCGAAGCAATGGCGATCGCACCCAAACTTCTTAGCGGGGACTTGTCAAAATCTGGAACCAATATCTTGATTAGCAGCCCAAAAAAGACTACAGGTATTGTTCCCAAAGCAATGCCCAATGCGATCCGAAACTCTTGCGAATTGTAGTCGCGCCGCACCACGGCATCTACAGCACCAAAAGTTATAGTTGTCAAGTCTTTCCAGAAATACCAAAGCACTGCGACAATGCTGCCCAACTGAATTACAGCAGTATAAGCAACCCCCGGATCGCCCCATCCCAGGGCGATCGGCACTACCTTCAAATGAGCGCTGCTGCTGATGGGCAAAAACTCTGTTAATCCTTGTACAATTCCTAAAACAATCGCCTGCACCAGATTGATTTGAGTCTGGCCGGAAACATCAGCAGCGGGAGTTTGGGCGAGGAGTGCGTCAAGCAAAGCTATCATTAGTTGTAAATTCCCAGTTGTCAGTTTCTAGTAATCAGTTGAGTTTAATATCTTGCACCCTTATGGGAAGCTAGAAGACCACCCCACCAGAAATAAATTTTATTGTGGCGCGGACTGTTCCAGTTTGCCCTTGAAAAGCCGATCGCAAATAGCGATCTTCGGCCTGTAGAATCGCCTTGTCGATCGCCACTATCAGCAATTTACGATCGTAGAGCCGAAACTACTTTAACCTACTCAACAACATTTGCCTACATTTTGCTGATAAACTTAGGAAAGTTTTTGCATCTGATTTCGCTTTCGTTACAGCAACTGCCCACAACCTATGATATTTCCTGAGAACAAAAATTCACTTGTTACTGCTGCTTCTGGCATCCGCTGGCTGAGGCGAATCTTGTCAGCCAGTCTTTTAACAGTGGCGATCGCACTTAGCTTCATACTGCTAAGCGGCACTGCGCCAGCCTTGGCAACTCTCACCGACGATCGCTTTGACGGTACAATATTTGCCCTCTACGCCGGCAACGGTTCCCTAGTTCCTCCTAAGGTCAAGATTGCAGATTCTTTCAAACGCCATAAACCCGTATTGTTAGTTTTTTACACTGATGACAGCAGCGACTCCAAGCAATACGCGATCGTCGTCTCTCAACTCCAAGAATTTTACGGTCGCGAAGCCGATTTTATCCCCGTAATAATTGACTCTTTGCCTCCGGAACCGTCACCAGAAATCACGGAACCCAGCCATTATTACGAAGGTTTTGTACCTCAAACTGTCATCCTAGACCAATCGGGAAAAGTAGTTTTTAACGAAAAAGGACAAATACCGTTTGAGCAGGTAGATGATGCTTTTCGGAAAGTATTTGACTTGCTGCCCCGAGAAAAATCAATTCCTCTCAAACGCCGTGTCGTGAACGAACTTAACGTCGAATTATCGAAGTAAAATGTTGCAAGAAGTAATATCAATTCCGGTTGCACCGGAATTATTGTTGACTGTTGACTGTTGAATCGGGCTAGAAAAACTGAATGGTTGAGTGTTAACTGTTGACTCGATTTTATTATTCCGATGCAACCGGAAAGGATATAAGCTAACTTCCATAAACGAAAGACTTCCGAGGCCCGACTTCTTGCACAAGTCAGGTCTCGAATAGCTATCAAACCAATTCAGTATTAAAAATGAAGTCGGAAATCAAAATCTTATTAATCGCGGTTGTGACGGTATTTTTTGTTTTAAAAACTGCTGAAGTTGGGCGATCGATAATTAGCGCTTTTCCTGACAGCAGTTCCCGCAAACCTTTAGCTTTAAATCAATATACAGGTGTCGCTTATCTCGATGGGGCTTTGTGTACTGGTTCGCTGCTAAGGGGAGGGTTGTACGTTCTCACAGCGGCCCACTGTCTGAACGAAGGCGGAGTTAAGGTTCCTGCTGAAACGGCAATTAAAGCAATTTTTAAATTGCCTAGCGGTGAAGTTAGCATCCCCGTTAGCAAATATTATATCCATCCGGGCTGGACTGGTTACGAATCGGAGGTTGGCAACGATATTGCTATTTTGAAGCTGAAAAGGGTCGCGCCGCGAAGTATCGAACAGTACGAGATAAATAGAAAGAAAAATGAAGTGGGTAAAGTATTGACAAAAGTTGGATACGGATATATAGGTTTAGGTGCAAAGGGACAGGATGAAAATTCTAATTCAGACGCGAAAAGATATAGCGGACAGAATCGCTATGATGCTTTAATTGATGTTTTGAAAGATGCTACAGAATCAGATATGTCGCAATTGGTTTTGGGAAGTCAATTAATCTTTGATTTTGACGCGGGAACTAGGGAACACGATGCTTTGGGGAGGCATTTTCCGAGGTTGCGCGATCGCGGTTTGGGAAAAAATGAGATAGCTACGGCTAGCGGAGATTCGGGCGGGCCTTCGTTTGTTGACGGGAAGATTGCGGGGATTAGTTCTTGGGGTTATAGCGATCGAGGATTTTTCAAAACAAACATCAGCGATATTGATAAAATTGACGATAATGGCAGTTTTGGGGAAATTTCCGGCGACACGCGGGTATCATTTTATGCAAGCTGGATCGACAAGATGACCAAAAATCCCTCCTAGGCATTTTTACAATCCCTACTAAATAAAAAACGTAGCGCGTTAACGCCACGCTGCCAACAATTAATTAGAGCGATCAATTATATCACGATCGTTTCAATCCCTCAAGTGTCAGGCAAAATAGATCAGAACCGTTTAACTTCAAATCATGACCAAAACCTTAATTCCCGTAATACTCGCCGGCGGTAAAGGCGAACGTTTCTGGCCACTAAGTCGCAAACAGCGGCCCAAGCAGTTTTTGAGTCTCGACGGTAGCGGCAAGAGTTTGCTGCAAGCAACTGCCGATCGACTATTAACATTAGGTAACGGTTGGGACGATTTGTGGGTGGTAACGTCGGAAATGTTGGCGGCGGGAGTCCGGGAACAGTTGCCGCTTTTACCTCCTGAGAATTTGCTGGCGGAACCGGAGGGTCGGGATACTGCGCCGGCGGTGGCCTGGACTGCTATAGAAACTGCCAAGCGTTACGGTGAGGATGCGGTTGTTGGTTTTTTCCCGGCGGATCACTGGATTGGGGAACCGGAGGAGTTTGAGAAGACTTTGGAGGCGGCGGCCGAGTTGGCGAGAAAGGAAAGTGCGATCGCCACTTTGGGAGTAAAACCGAGTTATGCTTCGACTGGTTACGGCTACATCGAACAAGGCGAGGAAATTGGCAGTTTTGGAGGTTTTCCAGCCTATCGGGTGGCGAGGTTTACGGAAAAGCCCGATCGTACAACTGCTGAAGAATTTGTAGCCAGCGGCAAGTTTAGTTGGAACGGCGGAATTTTTGTATTTCGAGTCGGAACAGTCTTGACAGAATTGCGAAATTATGTACCGGAAATGATGGCAGCTTTGGAAGCAAAAGGCGCGCAGGCGTACTCGGAATTACCCAAAATTAGCATCGATTACGCGCTGATGGAGAAGACGCAAAAGGCTTGTGTTCTGCCCGTAGGCTTTAGCTGGGACGATTTGGGAGATTGGAATGCGATCGGCCGTTTGCTGCAAGGAGACAAACCGAATGTGGAGTTAGCAAAACACGTCGGAATTGATACCAAGGGCGGCATTTTCTATGCAGCGGATGAGAATGAGGTGATTGTCACCATTGGTTTAGAAGATGTGGTAGTTGTCAGAGATGGGAATGTAACTTTGATTGTGAAAAAGGACAGAACGCAGGAGATAAAACAGGTAATCAAGGTGTTGGGAGAAGATGAGAAATTGAAAGATTTGTTGTGAGGGTGAGATAAGGCAGTACGACACGGATTCTGAAGGCGGATACACCAACTATTGATCACTGTTTATCCAGGCATTCGTTTTTGAATCTGTGTTGTGCCTTACTATTTACATAATTTCTTCTAAATTCAACACAAAACCAGGCAGTACATCTTCCCCTGATAGAGTCGCAGGATTTTCGATAATTTCAACATCTTGACCGGGGCGATAAATTTCTACCCGTCGATTTTGCCTGTCAATTAACCAACCCAATTTAGCACCGTTATCTATATATTCTTGCATTTTCTCTTGAAGTTTTTTCAAGGAATCAGTCCGAGAACGCAACTCAACAACAAAATCGGGACACAAAGGAGCAAAACTGTCTTTTTGTTCCGGTGTTAAAGCATCCCAGCGTTCTTTTTTGACCCAAGAGGCATCAGGAGAGCGATCGGCACCATTGGGAAGCCTAAAGCCTCCAGAAGAGTCGAAGGCAACTCCTAGATTATTTTGCCGGCTCCAGGCTCGAAGTTGATACGATAGATCCATATTGCGCTTGCTAGTTTCACTGCCTGTCGGTGGCATAATAATTAATTCCCCTGATGCTGTACGTTCAAACTGATAATCGCGGTTGTGCTGACAAAGCTGAAAAAATTGCTCGTCAGTTAAGTTGATGGATAATTCGATCGAGTTGGTAGGAAATTGGATGGCAATCATGTCTCTTATACGCTATTAAAAACATTGAAAATCCGGTTTGTAATAACTTACTCATTCAATTCTTTGACACATCTTTTCAAGTCAATAAATTTAATTATAAAAATATCATGTCTGCTTTAACTGTATATTACCATGAGGATTAATGCCACGGCCAAAGACCGATCGCCCCCACACCCCAAAGCTGTCACGCGCATTCCCACCCTTTCCCCCAAGTTATTCCCCAAGACACTGGTCAGCCCGGTCAACAGCGCTATCCTAGTAGTTATATAGCCCTTAAACCCGATCGACCCGGAGGCCCCTTGTTTAGCCTAGTTCAAAACACTTCTCGCAAAGGAGAAATTCTAGAGGTCGTCTTCCGCAACGGTTGGGACTACATGAAAAGCCTCCTCACCGGCCGCAAAACCGACGCACCCAGTCTCCCAACTCCAGCGGTTCTCCGCAACATCCTCGTCGAATTAGGCCCAGTTTTTGTCAAATTGGGGCAATTGCTGAGCACCCGTCCCGACCTTTTGCCCGCCAGCTACATCGAAACTCTCTCCACGCTACAAGCCGAAGTGCCGCCCGTACCGTGGTCGCAAGTAGAAGCAATCGTCCGCCAGGAACTCACACAATCTCTCGAAGATACCTTTGCCAAATTTAACACTGAAGCCGTCGCCGCAGGTTCGATCGCCCAAACCCACAAAGCTACTTTAAAAGACGGCCGCGAAGTCGCCCTCAAAGTTCAGCGCCCCGGTATTGAGATTGTCATCGAACAAGACATCGCCGTGCTCCGAGGTTTGGCAGAACTTGTCATGCTCACAGACTTCGGTCAACAATACGATATTGTCGCCCTAGCTGAAGAATTTGCGATCGCCCTGCGTGCAGAACTCGACTTCATTCAAGAAGCCAACTACACAGACGAACTGCGCCGCAATTTATCTAAAAGCCGCTGGTTTGACCCCAAACAAGTTGTCCTACCAGAAATTAACTGGGAGTTGACTACAAAAAAACTCTTAGTAATGGAGTGGCTGAACGGAGTCCCAATTTTGTTAGGCGATTTGCAAGGAATTCGCCACCAAGGAGATATAAATGCCGAACGCGAAGAAATTACAACGCTACTTTGTCGCGTTTTCTTCCAGCAGTTATATATCGACGGATTCTTTCACGCAGACCCGCATCCCGGTAATTTATTTTATCTAACAGACAGCCGGATAGCTTTGCTGGACTGCGGCATGGTCGGCAGATTAGACCCGCGCACTCAGCAGAATTTGACAGAAATGTTGCTGTCAATTGTCGATTTAGACGCTCAGCGCTGCGCTCAATTAACTTTGGAAATGGCAGAATTTGCTCAGCCGACAAGTTTAGTTAATCTAGAGAACGATTTGGCTCGAATGCTACGCAAGTATTACAATGTGAGCTTGTCGCAAATGAACTTGTCGGAAATTTTTTATGAGGTGCTGGGAATCACCCGAAAAAATAAAATTCGGCTGCCCAGCCATCTCGGTTTGTATGCAAAAACTCTAGCGAATTTGGAAGGACTGGCACGGTCTTTTAATCCCCGGTTTAATATTGTAGAGCAGGTGAAGCCGCTGATGACCGATATGTTTCGGCGTCAGTTATTAGGAGATGACCCGATACAAGCTTTGTTGAGAACAGCCCTGGATCTGAAAAGCTTATCTTTGCAATCTCCGCGACAGGTGGAAGTGCTTTTAGACCGGGTTACTTCGGAAACTTTGAAGTGGAACTTGACACTAAAAGAACTCGATCCGCTACGCCGCACTCTGGGGGATTCTGCGAACCGACTTTCTTTTAGTATTGTCGTGGGTTCGCTGATTATAGGGGCTGCAATTATTTCTTCTAACGCGCAAACTGCTCAGCTATCTTTTCTGAGCACAGGTTTGTTTGGGGCGGCGAGTTTTTTGGGTTTTTGGTTGATTATTAGCATTCTCAGGTCAGGTCGTTTGCGGAGTTGATTGGTTTGTAGTAGGGACTTTAGCGCCTTGAATGTCTCTAACTAAAGACTGAAGTCCTTACTACAAACCTATGTTTAAATAAAATCAAAGCTAGATATTATTAATGAGCAAAATTAACCAAGTGTTATCAATTCAAAAACAGCCCGAATTAGGATTAGTCTGCATTACAACATCCGATGCAGTTCGTTTCCGCACAGTCACGCGGAAGCGGCTGTTGCAGTTAACAGAAATTGAACAAGAAAAAGTGCTGCGCGAGCTTTATGTAGACAACTTAAAACGACTTGACAAAGCGATAGATTTCTGCTATGCAAATGGGATTAAATTGTATCGAATGACTTCTGCACTGTTCCCTTTTGCAGATACAGATTTGGGGGAAGCAGTGCTACACTCCATGACTGAGGAATTGCAAAAGACGGGCGATCGCGCAATTTCCCTCAACATCCGTTTGGTACTCCACCCGGATCAATTTGTCGTCCTCAGTTCCGACAAGCTTTCTGTAGTTGAAAACAGCATTAAAATTCTCGCGACTCATGCTTTAATTTTAGATATGTTGGGACAACCCCGATCGCCCTGGGCACTGATGAACATTCACGGCGGCAAGGGCGATCGCACTTCGCAACTCAAGTCAGTCATCCGCGATTTACCCGAATCAATTCGATCGCGCCTTACCTTTGAAAATGACGAATACGCTTACAGTTCCTCAGAACTTTTAGAAGTGTGTCTCGATACCGGCGTAGCAATGGTTTTTGACGCCCACCACCACGTCATTCACGAACATTTAGAAACTTATGACGATCCCAGTGTAGCCGAAATGCTAGCAGCAGCCCGCACAACTTGGTCGGTTCCTGAATGGCAATTAGTACACATATCGAATGGTAGAGAATTTTTTGCCGATCCGCGCCACAGCGATTTAATTACAGAAATGCCTAATTGCTATTATCAGGCTCCTTGGATTGAAGTAGAAGCTAAATTTAAAGAATTAGCTATTGAAAAGTTGCGCGCCGAATGGTTGTCTGCGAATGTTCCACAATTTAGCAGTGTCTCGTAGGGGTGGGTTTTACCTACAATAATTGCCTAAAACCAATCATCTCGAAAATTCACTCCCACCCAACGGTAAATCGCAAGAACAGGCTTTCCGGCCTGTTCCACAAAGAATGAATTTTCTTGTGGGGAGTAGGGGTTGGGCGTCCCGCAAGAACAGGCTTTCCGGCCTGTTCCACAAAGAATGAATTTTCTTGTGGGGAGTAGGGGTTGGGTGTCCCGCCCGCCCGGTTTAGCCCGACAGTCCGACAGGGGTTTTTAACCCCTGTCTCATAGCTAAAGTCCTCTAAAAAAGCACTAAAATAGATAGATATTGAGCTCGTATTTCCAGTCGGTTTTAACCGACTTTAGCTTTGAGGCAGGGGTTTAAACCCCTGCCGGACTGCCGGATTACCGACTGTCGAACTGCCGGAATCGGTAAAAACCTCGTTAATACCAACTTATAAATTATGTGTGGACGATACACTTTAACTACTTCAGCTCAAATCATAGCCGAGTTCTTCAAACTGTCGGCAGTTCCCGACATCAAACCGCGATACAATATCGCCCCAACTCAATCAGTTGCCACAGTAACAGTTGAACCAGAAAAAATGCAGCGACAGTTTCAACTTATGCGCTGGGGTTTGATTCCAAGTTGGGCAAAAGACATGAAAATAGGCAGCAAGACGATCAATGCGCGATCGGAAACTGTAGCCGAAAAACCTGCTTTTCGCAGCGCCATCAAGCACAGGCGATGTTTGATAGTCGCTGACGGTTTCTACGAATGGCAACAGCAGGGAAAGAACAAACAGCCTTACTATTTTCAAAAGGCAGACGGCGAACCTTTTGCTTTTGCCGGTTTGTGGGAAAATTGGGAATCTCCCGAAAAAGAAAACATTGTATCTTGCAGTATAATTACTACCGCTGCTAACGAAACAGTGCAGCCGGTGCACGATCGAATGCCGGTGATTCTGCCCGACAGCGATTGGGAACAGTGGCTAGATCCTTCTGTTAAAAATGCTCAGGAAGTTTTGCCGCTGTTAAAGCCCTATGCTTCGGAAGCCATGAAAGCAAAGGCCGTAAGTGCGATCGTCAACAGTCCAACTAGAGACAGTCCCGAATGTATTAGCGATCGGCAATAAATCATTGCAGCGGACAAAAGCGAGATACTTTGAGTTATGATGTAAAATAATGTTTGAGTTGTAACTTTGGTTTTCTAAGGAGCAGTTTACAGCGGTTATAAAAAAAGTGAGGTATGCCCTATGCCCACGGAGGCCTATGCCCACGGAGGCCGCGGAGTACCTCATATTGCGCTCGAAAGGCTATAACTCAGTTGTTATTTGCTCAAACATTTTTTAAATCTTAACATCAGTTAGAAGACAAAAAATATGATCGGATACGTTACACTGGGTACCAACGATATTGAAAGTGCAGCCAAGTTTTATGATGCTTTGCTTGCTGAAATTGGCGCTCGACGATTCATGGAATTCGACGGATTTATCGCATGGAGCGTTTCTCCAGAGCAACCAGCACTTGCTATTACAAAACCATTTGATGGTAACAGAGCAACTGTTGGCAATGGAGTAATGATAGCTCTTCAAGTTGACAGTCCCGAAAAAGTCAACTTAGTTTATAACAAAGCGATCGAACTTGGGGCTCAGGATGAAGGAGCTGCCGGGCCAAGAGGCGTGTTGCCGGGGTTTTATGCGGGATATTTTCGGGATATTGATGGGAATAAGCTGAACGTGTTTTGTATGACTGAACCAAACACTTAAGTTTTTTATTTTTCGTGAATCTCGCCCAAAACCAGCTATTTCCGAGCGTTAGCTATTAGTTATCAATCCCTAAATAAGAGTTGATAACTAATAACTAATGGCTAATGACTAATAACTAAATTAACTCTCGTACATCCGCGCTTCAGCAGCTTCGGGATTTTCCTCGCAATACTCGTCAAAAGCCGTTTTTTCAAGCTTCATCGATCGCTGGTGAGAAGCCTCAGCCTGCATTTCCTCTACAATATCCCACGCTACCGCGCACTCTCTAGAGGTAACGCCTTTCTCGGCACAGATAGTTCTGGCATCCGCGATCGCCTGTTCGATTGCTTCGTCAAATAAAACACTCTTTGGCTTCTCAAGAAAATCGCTTTTTGTCAATATATCCGTGACCGAAATAATGCCCACTAGCTCGTCCTTAATCACCGGCGCCCGGCGGATGCGGGTATTGGCGAACAACCTAGCCACATATTCCACGCCCAAGTCAGGATTGACCGTAATGCAAGGTTTGGTCATAATCTCGAAGACGCGGACTTTTTTCGGGTCTACTCCGTAGGCTGCTACTTTATAGACAATATCCGTTTCTGTCACAATGCCGTAGGCATCTTGTTCGTGGCGGCGTTCCACAATCAACGCGCGCAAACACAAATCGTTCATCATCGCCACCGCTTCAGCTACCGTTGCTGAACCGCGAATGGTAACAACTTCTGTTGTCATAATATCTTGGGCTTTCATCATCATTTTTTATTCCTTCCCGCTGATAAAGTCTACTGCGTCCCGATTTGGGGCTGTCCATTTGATTTGCGATCGTCATTAGGACTTACCCTCAGACACCCGGTTTCTACCGAAATGTTGGGTTTAGTAACGATAAATCCGGTTTAGCAACCAGGTTTCGGAGAAATCGTGCGATCGCAAACTCATCATAAAACCTTTAACGGCACTCGGTATCACAAGTTGCCTGAAACAGCCCCTCGCTCCCCCGGAACCCCCTGGAATCCGCGATTTATCGCTCAGACGGGGCTAGCGTGCGATCCTCCAAGCAAGAGTGAAGTATTGGGGCGATCGATCTTTGAGCTGGTTGGACTCAGATTTTCCAGCCCCAGTATCAAAGAAGCAAAAGTTAACACAAACTAAGCAACTGCTTGCGCTCGCACAGATCCCCGCCTCTGATAAACTTGATGGCTGGGAGTGCAAAAGAGCACAAGGCACGCATCAGCAGTTGGGAGGATCTAGTTCGTGGACAATGTAATCGGTTTAGAGATTATCGAAGTAGTTGAGCAGGCAGCCATCGCCTCCGCTCGCTTGATGGGCAAAGGCGAGAAAGATGAAGCCGATAGAGTGGCTGTAGAAGCCATGCGGGAGCGCATGAACAAAATTCATATGCGCGGCCGCATCGTCATCGGCGAAGGCGAGCGCGATGACGCACCCATGCTTTACATCGGTGAACAAGTAGGTATTTGTACCCGCGAAGATGCCAATGAAGTCTGCAACCTAGATGAATTGATCGAAATTGACATCGCTGTTGACCCCTGCGAAGGTACTAACCTCGTGGCTTACGGTCAAAACGGTTCGATGGCAGTTTTGGCAATCTCTGAAAAAGGTGGTTTGTTTGCGGCACCGGATTTCTACATGAACAAATTGGCTGCTCCTGCAGCTGCTAAGAATCATGTAGATATTCGCAAAACGCCCACTCAAAACCTCAAAATTATCTCTGATTGTCTCGGCCGCAGTATTGAAGATTTGGTGGTGGTGGTCATGGATCGCCCCCGACACAAAGATTTAATTAATGAAATTCGGCAAGCGGGTGCAAGAGTTCGGCTGATCAGCGACGGCGACGTTTCGGCAGCGATTTCTTGCGCGTTTTCTGGTTCCAACATCCACGCACTTATGGGTATTGGCGCTGCACCCGAAGGTGTGATTTCCGCAGCAGCAATGCGCTGCTTGGGCGGTCACTTCCAAGGGCAGTTAATTTACGATCCGGCTGTTGTAAAAACTGGTTTGATCGGTGAAAGCAAAGAGAGCAATATCGCTCGACTTAAAGAGATGGGCATCACCGACCCTGACAAGATTTACAATGCTGAAGAGTTGGCATCTGGAGAAACAGTTCTGTTTGCAGCTTGCGGGATTACTCCCGGAACGTTGATGGATGGAGTTCGCTTCTTTGGCGGTGGCGCTCGCACTGAAAGTTTGGTAATTTCTTCTCAGTCGAAAACTGCTCGGTTTGTGGATACAATCCATATGTTTGACCACCCGAAAGCTTTGCAATTGAATTAGTGATTAGTTAGTGGTTAACAGTTAAATGTTAACAATTAACAGTTAACGGTTAACAGTCACCGATGATTAGCAATTAGCGATAAACTAAGAACTAATAACAGGTGACTGTTAACAACTAAGAAAGAAATAGTGACAAATCACAGATATGAATATTGCAGTCGTAGGTCTCAGCCACAAAACAGCGCCGGTAGAAGTTCGCGAAAAACTGAGCATTCCAGAACAGAAAGTTGAAGCCGCGATCGCCCAATTGCGCGGCTACCCGCACATTCAAGAGGTTGCCATCCTCAGCACTTGCAACCGCTTAGAGATTTATATTGTTACCAGCGAGTCGGAACCGGGTGTGCGAGAGGTTATTCAGTTCCTTTCCGAATGCAGTAAAGTTCCTTTGCAGTCTTTGCGTCCTCACCTGTTTATTTTGCTGCACGAAGATGCGGTGATGCACTTGATGCGAGTGGCTTCTGGCCTCGATAGTTTGGTTCTCGGAGAAGGACAAATTTTGGCTCAGGTGAAACAAACTCACAAACTCGCCCAGCAGTACAAAGGTGTAGGCAGAATTTTAGAGCGCTTGTTCAAGCAAGCTCTCACAGCAGGGAAACGAGTTCGCACGGAAACTAGCATCGGTACCGGTGCAGTTTCTATCAGTTCGGCGGCGGCAGAATTGGCTCAAATGAAGGGTCAGAATTTAGCAAGCAGCAAAATTGCAATTATCGGTGCTGGCAAAATGTCGCGGCTTTTGGTGCAGCATTTGCTCTCAAAAGGAGCTAGCCATATTTCGATCGTTAACCGCTCTGTGCGGGGCGCCCTGGAGTTGGCCGGTCAGTTTAAAGATGCTGAATTGCACCTGTATCAGCTCTCGGAAATGATGCAGGTAATTGCCAGTTCTGATTTGGTTTTTACCAGTACGGCAGCTACCGATCCGCTGTTAAATAAAGCTAAATTGGAAGCGGTTTTAGACCCGAATCGCCCTTTGATGTTGGTGGATATTTCTGTGCCACGCAACATTGACTCGGATGCGAACGAACTCGCTAATGTGCGATCGTTTAATGTGGACGACTTGAAAGCAGTGGTAGCTCAAAATCACGAAAGCCGCCGCAAAATGGCAATGGAAGCTCAGGGCTTGCTGGAACAGGAAGTAGAGGCTTTCGATCTCTGGTGGCGCAGCCTAGAAACTGTTCCTACTATTAGCTGTTTGCGGGATAAGATAGAATTGATTCGGGAACAAGAGTTAGAAAAAGCTTTATCGCGTCTTGGTTCTGAATTTTCGGAGAAACATCAAGATGTGATTGAATCTTTAACAAGGGGGATTGTGAATAAGATTTTGCACGATCCGATGGTACAGTTGCGCGCTCAGCAGGATATTGAGGCGCGGCGGCAAGCGATGCAAACTTTGCAAACACTGTTTAATTTGGATGTGGATGTCAATCAGCAGTACAGCTAGTTTGTCATCTGTCATTAGTCATTAGTCATTGGTCATTAGTCATTAGTCATTGGTCATTGGTCATTAGTCAGTTGACAGGAAAGCAGTTAGCCGTTGACCCGAAAGCAGGAGTCATATTATGTCCGGTCAATTAGCATGAATAAAAATGCCTTTAACCCTTGCGGCAAAAGCATCATTCGGGAGGGTAAATTGCTCGAACCTGATATCAGTTATCATTCAACCAATAACTAATGACTAATAACTAATAACTAATGACTAATAGGCGAATTTATCAAATAATCCTACTGATTGCGGGGCTATGGCTGGTTGTTGAGTTTGCCTCCCGCATTTCAGCAGAAATTCTCTGGTTTCAGGAAGTTGGATATCTTCAGGTTTTTCTATTAAAGCTCAAAACTCAAGGGTTGTTGGGGACGATCGCAATTGCTGTTTCTTCTGGCTTTTTACTGGGAAATTTGGCTTTAGCCTGCCGCCTGCAACATCCTGCGGAAGAAATGAAATCGCCGGTTGCGGGGGCGCTATTTGCTTCACTGAGGGCGAACAAAACGGGGAAGAATACCGGGAATAATTACGAAATACCTGTTGCTAAATCCCAAATTACCTTTTCCTGGCTGCTGTTGACTATATTCGGATTGAGTTCGATCGCAACTTTGACAGTAATTCACTGCGGGCTGTTAGCTGCCACCAGTATCGCCTATTTCGGTATAGTTGACAATTTACCTCTACCGCCGGTGCAGTTGGGAATTGAGTCAATCCAGCATGGGGCGGTGCAGCTATTTTCTCGCTGGTGGCAGTTGGGCTTGCTGCTGGCGACAATGTTAGCTGTGGTAATTAAGCCTGATTTTTGGCTGCGGGCGATCGCCCTTTTTCTGAGTTTGGCGATCGGGCTGATTGCCGCCAGTCGCTGGACAAATGTTTTGCAATATTTTCACCCTACTAATTTTAACACAACCGACCCTCTTTTCAATCAAAATATTAGCTTTTATGTATTTATTTTGCCAATTTTAGATTTGCTAGGCTGGTGGCTGACAGTTGTATTTTTGTACAGTTTAGTATCTTGTGCTTTAACATATTTGCTGTCGGGAAATAGCCTGAGTCAAGGGAGATTTTTGGGGTTTTCGCGATCGCAGCAGCGCCACTTGTACGGGTTGGGTGCAGCTTTAATGCTAGCCGTTGCATTCCGCTACTGGCTGGGGCGCTACGCATTGCTGTATTCCCGGGGAGACGTTACTTACGGGGCGAATTATGCTGACGTGACGGTGCGACTGCCCTGCTATGGATTTGTGAGTATTTTGGCGGGGGCGATCGCACTTTTGATGCTGTGCCAGGTTTACCCATTCAAAATAAAAAATGAACTCATAAAAAAGATTATTTTAACTTGGCTAACTTTAAGTTTTTTGGTAACTTGGGTGCTGCCAACAATTGTGCAGCAACTCCTAGTTAAACCCAACGAACTAGCACGAGAACAGCCGTACATTCAGCGCAGTATTGCCTTTACTAAAGAAGCCTTTGAACTCAACAAAATCGAAATAAAAACATTCGATCCCGCCGGAAAACTGACTTATGCCGACTTAGAAAAAAATAAACTTACTATTAGCAACATCCGGCTGTGGGACAAGCTGCCGCTGCTGCAAACCAACCGACAGTTACAGCAAATCAGACCCTATTATACATTTCCTGATGCCGATATCGATCGCTACACAATCAAAAATGAAAAAGCACAAAAGGTAGATTCGGACAGCCAACAGGTGTTTCTGGCAGCGCGGGAATTAGATTACACAGCAGTTGCCCCCGAAGCTCAAACTTGGGTGAACGAACACCTAGTTTACACTCACGGTTACGGCTTTACTCTTTCTCCCGTAAACAGAGTCGGTGCCGGCGGTTTACCCGATTATTTTGTCAAAGATATTGGAGTTGCAGCCCAGAAAGGAGAGACTGCTTTGGAAATAACGAGCGATCGAATTCGGGCCAGTATTCCGATCGGCTACCCGCGAATTTACTACGGCGAAATCACCGATACAGACGCGATGGCGCCCACAAAAGTCCAAGAATTCGACTATCCCAGCGGCGAAGACAATGTTTACAATACTTACAGCGGTAGGGGCGGAATTGCGATCGGTTCTATGTGGCGGCGCTGGCTGTTTGCTAATTATCTCAAAAATTGGCAAATGGCGCTTACCCGCAATTTTACGCCAGAAACTAGATTGCTGTACCGCAGAAATATTAATAAAAGAGTCCGGGCGATCGCTCCTTTTTTGCGCTACGATTCCGACCCTTATTTAGTAGTAGCCAACGCCAATCTTAGCCATGATGATATAGAAAAAGAAAAAGATGAAACTGGCAACAAGATTAAACCTTCACCCTCGGCTACAGATAAATCTCCCAACTATCTTTACTGGATTATCGATGCCTATACAGCGAGCGATCGCTATCCATATTCTGACCCGGGAAATCATGATTTCAACTATATCCGTAACTCCGTCAAAGTAGTTATTGATGCCTACAACGGGTCGGTTGACTTCTACGTTGCCTATCCCTCCGATCCGATTATTAACAGTTGGATAGCTATCTTTCCCGGACTCTTCAAACCCCTTGACAAAATGCCTCCGGCTCTCCGCAAACATATCAGATATCCAGTAGATTTGTTGAGCATTCAATCAGAACGCTTGCTAACTTATCATATGGAAGACCCGCAAGTATTTTACAATCGGGAGGATTTGTGGCGAGTTCCCAATGAAATTTATGGCACCGAACAGCAGCCAGTAGCACCGTATTATTTGATTACGAAACTGCCAACGGAAACAGCAGAAGAATTTATTTTGCTGCTTCCATTTACACCAGTAAGTCGCAACAATTTAATTGCTTGGATTGCAGGGCGCTCCGATGGTAGCGAGTACGGAAAATTGCTGCTGTATCTGTTCCCCAAACAGCGATTAGTTTACGGCCCGGAACAAATAGAAGCTTTAATTAACCAAGACCCTGTTATTTCCGAACAAATCTCTCTCTGGAATCGCCAGGGTTCCAAAGCACTTCAAGGAAACTTATTAGTAATTCCCATAGAACAATCTTTACTGTATGTGGAACCTCTTTACTTAGAAGCCGAACGCAATAGTTTGCCAACTTTAATCCGAGTTATTGTTGCCTACGAAAACCGCATCGTCATGGCAGAAAATCTTGACTTGGCACTCAAGGCACTTTTTCAGCAACAATCTACTAATAAATCGGTCATTATTCGACCTGTAGAAGGAACAGCACCAGCATTAAATAAATAGTGAATGATATCAATTTCGGTTGCACTCATCATGATTGTGGACTGCAACCGAAAACGATATAAATTACTGCGATTTCTGTTCGCTAGCAGCCTTAATATCCTGCCACCAAACATCGACATAGGGCCACATCAATCTCTCCTCTATTCCAGAATCTAGCTTCACAGTCACCTCATAACGGTCAATGTGCGTGAGTTCGCCAGTTTTGCCATTCAAATACAATTGTTTGAGATTGTCGGTGCAAATTTCTACCCTTTGATTCAACAGCGGCAGCATCTGGGTAGAAGAACCCTGAAACGGATTTTTGCCTTCGATCGCATAGCCACCAATCAAAGAGAAGTACATTGAAGCTAGGAACAATACTGTACATAAACCCACAATTACCAGTGTTTTTTGTTGTGAAAAACTGGTATAAACGCTCACATATCCTACGATAGTAGTTCCAAAAAACAACAAATTTGGCAGGTACAGCCCATCTTCCAGAAACACGCTACCAAAAAACATCAGGACTACCTGAAAACCAAATAATGCAGCCACCCAACTCCACCCAGTTAGCAACGATGCAGATAGTAGCCAATTCATGGCTATAGTAAGGGCGATCGCCATTGCTATAGCCCCAAGTGGTGCTGCATAATCGTACTGTCTGAAGGGAAGAAGAACAAAAAATACTAAAGCATAAGCAAAACCCGCAAAAGCCAGTGCTAATCCACTAATTATTTGGTTCCCGTTCAGCATGGCGATGGATTTTTAGAGCACTAAAGTGAAGCGTTCATCTTCTGTTGTGATAGTAGCCGTTGAAAATTCCCAGCGGACTAAGGCCAGAAATTCTAACCGTAGGGTGCGCCACGAGCAGCTTACCGCTATATTTAGGGAAGCGAACCGATGTGTTAATCAAGCGTGCTATCCCAGTTTCCGAAGGTGCAAATCAGCCACATCAGAAGGTATAACTTTCAGAAAACCAGATTATTTAGGGTCGATCGACTTAACAAATTGTTGCACAGGTTGTGGTAGAGCCGGCACAAAAGTCTTTCTAAAACCCCTAACATCGAACACTCGCCACAAAATACCTACCGCTACCGTCAAGAAAAATAACGCTCCCAAAAAATTGAACACAGTAGACAGAAAACCGCTGTCCCTTTTTTTCGGAGGTGTAATATGTTTCATGCGATATACAGCCGGCTCGTAATCTTTCGACTCCTCGCGACTGCGGGGCGGCGTTTTGGGGCGCGAGCTCGCACTGCGCCTCTCAGTCAAACCCGTTTTATTAGTTTTAGTAAAACTGCTGGGCGACTTTAGCTCAGAAGCGCCGCGGGTTCCCGTTAACTTGCTAGCAGAAGCACCCGTTTGGCCAACAGCAGCATCCTGAATTCTGCTGTTAGGGCGCTGAGTTGATTTGCGTTCGGCGAGAGTACGCATCAAACTTTGCAATTGCTGAGTCGCCGCCGGCGGGCGTTCCCCTTTCCTCGCCCAATTTAACAGCATCGCCCCGGTAATCCCGCAGAGATTCGTAGCGCCGACAGAAGCCAGGCGCTTCAGCAGAGGCTGACTGTTGGACACAAAAATCACCAATGCGTCCGGGTGTTCCTGAGCCAAACCGTAAACGCACTGAGCCGTCGCCACCACGAGCATTGCTGGCTTGCTTTGATTTTTGATCGAAGGTTCGAGAGCTCGGTGTGTTTCCTGAGCGTCAGTTGCAATCCAGCCGCTGTCGGCAAAAAAGCGCATAAACTCTCTAGCTACTTGCTCTTGAGCTTTTTCCACCGCTTGCCCTGTCAGACGATCTATTTCGTCGTAGACTACTTCCGGGATATAGCAAGTTCCCACCTTGGCATATTCTTGCCACACTTGGGTTCTGCCAGTCATTAAAACATCTGCATCAAAAGTTACCAATACAGGAGGAAGTTGATTAGCCATGACTTTATCCTATAGGCTCAGATAAGTTATTTAAACTTAATCGATCGAGTTTAAACAAATTTTGGGTTATAAAAAAATCAACTTTTGGTAATAGATAAATTGCCCTGGGCGCGGGTCTTAATTGGAAATTAGTAGTTAGGAACCCGATCGCCCTTCAGTTCCCTGTTCGATCGCTCAATTCCTATATTCCACTAATTTACCGCAACCCAAGAGCCTATTACCAAAAATGCCCAACTATTGCTAGTTCCCGATTCCCAGACGGCCAGCCAAAGCCGGAGTCAACGGCAACAGCGCAGCAATCATCAAGAACAAAGCTAGCAAACCCAAAGCCGCGCGAGCGTCGTCAGGCTCAGTCAGCTCGTTGAGGCTCGGCCGCTCCAAATTCCGCTGTAAAATCAGAATCACGATCGCCCAATACAGAGCCAAAGGATTAACTAAAGAAACGATGGCCAGCACCACAAAAGTCGCCAAAGTAGTGCGACTGGCTATTTTCCGACCGTAGATGGCTTGCACGATTCTACCCCCGTCCAATTGTCCCGCCGGCATCAAATTAATCGCCGTTATTACCAAGCCCAACCAACCGATCACAACCAGCGGGTGAACATCAACAATCTGCTGCTGCAAAGCCGAACCCAAAACCACTTTTGCCAAAGTTCCCACCAAAACCGAGCCCTTGAAAAATTCTGCGGGAATTTGAAACAAACTGCCGGGGTGAGACAGCAGCAAACCCGTTACCAGCATTAGCACAGAAACTATTCCCCCAGCCGCCGATCCGGCAAAAGCGATGTCAAACAAAACTTTACGGTTGGGCAGCAGCGACTCAAAACGGTCGATCGCTCCAAAACAACCTATCTGCAAAGTTGGTATAAAAAACGGCCAACTCAAGCCAACCTTGTACCGCTTGGCCAGCACTCTGCGAGCAATTTCCCCAGAGCCTAAAACCGCCCAAATTCCGCCTGCAATTGGCAGAACTTCTAGATATCTAGCCGGCGAGTTAAAGAAATCGAAACCCAGCAGCAAACCGCCTGTTTCCAAGCTGGTAGCAATTGTTGCCAACAGCAGCACGACTGCTAGGATTTTTTGATATACAGTAGTTGGTTGCGGGTCGTTGGTGCTGGGCAAGATAATAACTACGGGCTTGTCGTCCTGATTTTCTACTAAAAATAGACGGTAGCGATCGTTTAATCTTTCTTCCAAACTTGCCGTCAAACGTGAGTGTACTTGTTCTGGGTCTCCCCGGAGATTGCCTTTCAAGATTACCCCATCTTGATAGGGAATCGTTTCTGTGGCAAAGAAAGTATCAATTCCAAAGATGCCTTTAATTGCCTTGAGGTCTTCCACTGGAACGGGAATTATTTCTGATTCATTATTCGCAGGCGACGAGGTGACGATCTTAATGGTTTCTGGGCCTGGTGGTCGCTGCGACTCAGGAGCCGACAAAGCATCGCTTTGCGACTTTACCTCAGCAGCATCGGGCCGCGGCAGCACTGTATCAGATGCAGCCTTACGCAATTGCCGGCCCAGATAAATGTACAATCCCGTGGATGCCACTAGCAGCAACAATACCGCAACTAGATTGAGGTAAATTCCGGCGGCGAACAAACCAAAGAACAGCAGCCAGGGACTCATCAGCGCAACAGACTGCAACCAAGCCAAAATTCCCAGTTTGCCAAAAGGTCTAGCGCGATAAAATCCCCAACCCAGAATTCCCAGAGCAACCAATACGAGCGCAATTGTTGCCGTATTTTCCGATGCAACTATAGGCATTCCGGTTGCTTGCGCCAATAGGGGCTTTAATCGGTCGATCGCGCTGCGGTCGAGTAATAGCATTACATTTTGGGGAACATGAAATAGAGTTGTTGGGAACATATCCAAACCTGTCGGAAACTAGCCTGATTACTAAGGATAACCTCTGAGGGCTACTCGGCTCACAACCTGCTGGTGCTGTTTGAACATCGCAGGATCTCGGCTATTGACACAATAGACTTTTTATGATACCACATTGGCTATGGCAAACATATACTCAGAAAAATAGCAGTGTCGATCGCCCAGAAGCGGGAAGATTGGCCCGGGTTTGGCAGGCGGGGCTTTTTTAAGGATTTGTTTCGGATTTGGCCATCGGAAACAAATGCACAACAAATAAGGTCTCAGCCGTTCTTGCCTCGGTAGTAGAAAACTGCTGAAACCATTGATGTTATTGGGTTTTATTAACGGGTACGGCAGGACTTGAACCTGCGGCTCGCTGCTTAGAAGGCAGGAGTGTTAAATTATTCTATCTCTTTCTACGTAAGCTTCTTAGTTTTTTGTCATGCAAAATGCGAAACAAATGCGAAACAAATGCGAAACAATTTGGTACTGTAGGTGTGCAGAGTTAATGACCTAACCATGCAAGCAAACAAATCTCAGCGTCGGAAAAAAGGGACTGTAGGGGTGATGGTAAGCCGAGGTCTGCTCCGCCTTCATTTACCTCGCGAGCTTTACGGGGGTAAAAATAAGTTTGTGTGCATGGGTTTGCCGGATACTTTGGAAAACCGGGCGATCGCAGAATGCAAGGCTAAGCAGATTGAGCTTGACATCCTTACAGGAGTGTTTGACCCAAATGATTTAAGCAAATACAAGCCTGTCCAACCCCACAAACACAGCAGTAACCTGGTACAGGCTAAATTTGGGGCAACAAATCTGACGCTACAAGAGTTGTGGGACAAATATTTAAACTACAAGCAGGACACGCTCAAGCCAAAGTCTTTGCACTACTTGCAGACTACGTTGGGGCGACACATAGCCAAGTGTCCTTCGGATATTCTGCAAGCGCTAGAAGTTCGCGAAGTCCTTTTAGGGACAACAACGGGGGACATGACTAAGCGCATTCTCACCCACTTAAATGCTGCTGTTAATTGGGGTATCAAGCACAGGTTGATTACTTTGCCTGTTAGTCCCTACAAAGATATGGCTAATGATTTGCCTAAGTACAACTGGCAAAACGACCCCGCCCCTAATGGTTTTGTCACTGAAGAAAAGACGCTGGTGCTACAAGCTTTTGAGTCTCACAAAAATAAGCCCGGACACTGCTACCACACATACTACCCATTAGTAAAGTTTTGGTTTTTAACGGGTTGCCGTCCTAGCGAAGCTATTGGCTTGACTTGGGGAAATATCTCACCAGACTGTTCTTACGTTTTGTTCAACGGCAGTATTCAGTTCATTGAGGGGAAAGCTGTTGAGAGTAAGGGCAGTAAAAATAATAAACACCGAAAATTCCCTTGCAATAATGAGTTGAAAGAATTTTTGGTGTCAATTAAGCCAAAACAGTTTGATTCTAAAGAATTGGTTTTCTCTTCTCCAACTGGGGAGGCAATCAACTACAGCAATTTTTCTCAAAGAGCTTGGCACAAGATAGTTGTACCTATCACTGACAAGACGCGGGAATTTGGTTATAAGCCTACTACCCCATATTCTTGTCGCGATACTTTTATTAGCGAACAATTAGCGCAAGGTATCCCATCTGCGGTAATTGCTCGCTGGTGTGATACGTCGGAAAGTATTATTAATTCCCACTATTTAGACAACAAAATTTTGGAGCATTTACGCCCGCTTTGATGCTGTTAATATGTTGATTCCACGGGCAACTTTCGGGACACAAAACTTTACAGCTAGCTATTGACACGGTGGCTGTAAATCTGAATTCTATCGGAACGTTCCGCGATAAAGTTCAGAACTCGCTAGAACACTATGTGGAATGCAGGCGGAACGCTCTTTGAATTTAGAACGCAATTGCTAGTTTAGGCTGTAGCAGAACGGTTCAGCGTCTGGTTTAGGCGGTTCGGCTCTCAGTAAACCACTTTCAGAAGTGCTTCTCACTTCCAGCGGAACCGTGGAAATTTCAGTTAAAGTTTGCGATCGTGCGTTCCTTGGAAGTGAGGAAGTGGTAGCGGAAGTATTGAGATTGCGTACTTCTACCACTTCCGATGGCACTTCCAGCACTTCCTCCCAGGAAGTAGTAGACGAAGTAACTTTCACTTCCACTTCTCTTGACAGGTTTGAGCAAGGGTGCGATCGTAAATGGTGAGGAAGATTGATGCGCGGTAATCCGGTGCTTGTAACACCAGATTAACCACGGCTTCCCCAAATCGTAGATTCAGTACGTTTGGAGTTAAATTATTATGTCAATTTTGGTGCGACCCTCCCACGGGCAGTCGCAGCTCTTGATCATTTCCGACGCTAGCAGTATTGCTACTGGAGGTCGGAAATGATGACAGATGTTCAGCACGACATAGCCCAAATGATAGAGCTAGCCAAAATCCAAGCTCAAACCATCAACGAACAGCAAAAGCTACTGGTTGCAGCCTTAGCAGGTCTTAACAAGGTCAGCCAGTCAGTAAGCTGCCAACCACTTAATTTGCTGGGGACTTGGGACAAATACATCGATTTCAAGAAAGCATCAGTTAGCCCGTCCTACCTGGCTCACCAGTTACAGGCAACCAGAAATCATTTAGCGAAACTTTCTGATCTGCCGGAAGTGGATGCAGTCGCGGTTCGTGATTGGGCGATGGCAAATTTGACGGTTGATTCGGCGAAACGACTACTCTCTCAACTCTCTACCTGTTATGGGTGGGCGAAAAACAGCAAGCTGATTGACGTTAATCCTTTTGCCCACATGGCTTCAGAGATAAGACTCCCCCGCTCTAAAAAAACGGACGCCGGGGACAGGGAGATAGAACCCTTTACCGCAACCGAGCGAGACTCGATCATTGAAGCATTCAAAACGAATCGGTTTTGTCATCCTTTCACGTCAAGAAACCACCTGCACAGCAACTATGCGGCTTACGTACAATTCCTTTTTTACACAGGATGTCGCCCCAGCGAGGCGATCGGCTTGCGCTGGAAAAATGTTGACATCGACAAGCAGACCGTCCTTTTTCGAGAGGCTGTAGTTCAGTCACCTAGGGGGCGGATTCGCAAAGAAGGGTTGAAAACGCAGTCATTTCGCAGGTTCAAGATTAACGGTCAACTGCGCCAAATACTTGAGGACATCAAACCATTAAGCCGTAATGCTGATAGTTTGGTTTTTCCCGCTGCCGAAGGTGGCTTCATTGTTCAGGGCAATTTTTGCAAGAGGGTTTGGAAGAAGATTTTACAAGGTTTAGAGCTTGAGTATCGCGTCCCTTATTACACTCGCCATACCTTTATCACTCTTTGCCTGGACAAAGGGATTGACGCCAAAGATATAGCGCAGTGGGTAGGTAATAGCCCAGAGATTATTTACAAACACTACGCGGGCAGCAGGCACAATTTACAGGTTCCAGAAATCTAAAGCTGTCACTCAGCTAGAAAAATATAGTAGCTAATAACGGTTTGTTAGCTGCTATATTTGCCGTTTTTGTTAATATTATTTGTCCCTTAAATCTGCTTAAAACTTTACAGTTTACCCCTTGACACAGTAGCCAAAAACTTGCAATGTAGAGACAAGGAAGATTGATGCGCGGCAACCCGGTGCTTGTAACACCAGATTAACCACGACTTCCCCAAGCCGTAGATTCAGTACGTTTGGAGCTAAATTATTATGTCATTTTCAGGACGCTTGTCTAGTGCAGACTCGCAAACTTCTGCATTTTCGCGCCGCAATATGCTGGGAAAACTTTTTGCAACTGCTGTGGCAACGGCAGTGGCAAAGCGATCGGCTGAGTCCTCTGCTCCCAAAAGTTTTCCGTCGCCAGAGTTCAACATTGGTGATTCCGTTGCCTGGAATTGGAAAGGGGAAGTTGGAGAAGAATTTACAGAATTTGGTGAGGTATTTGGTCTGCGTTATTTACCGGAACCCGAGTCACCGTCTCGACCGGAGGGCTGGGTCTACTACGTTAACTGGACTCATAGTAATTGCTCTGACGATTTTTGCTTTCCCTATTATGATGGCGAACCCATCCTTGCTACTGAGTTGAGATTAGCTAGCTAATCTTACGCTCTGGTGGTTAACGTGGGCCGGGAGGGGCTAGCTTATGGCCTGCCTCCCGGCCGCGACTTGCCGGGCTGAGTGATACCCGGTAAACACCCAAAAATAAGCATAAAAGCTTAGTCAGAAAGCAGTAAAATATCGCAAAAACTGCTTTTCCTAGAATCCTTGTACAGCAAGCGTTTCTCTCCAAAAACTCACTCGTCGATGTATAACATCGATGACGTAGAGACTGGCTAACCAAATTTGAGGAAAATTATGCCCACTGGAAAACCCAAAATTGGAGTAGTTTACAAGTCAGCGGGGGCACCCGTAGACCCGCCTAAGTGCATCCCCGCTAAAGCCTACGAGAGGAAATACTTTGTCTCTCTCAATCAAATCAAGCGCTTACTAGCTAAGAAGCTGCTGTGCGGGGTGCGGTACAAGCGGCAACTGTTCATTGAAGATGTTCCACCGCCGCTAAAATAGAACCATGAATCTAGTAGAGCAAAAAAAACTAGCAAAGCACTTTGTTTATGTGGGCGTTAATGGTGTGCCACTAACAACGCTGTGGGAAAGCCAAAGAGCCTGGTCAAAGAAGCGACCAGCTTTTTGGAAAGTTGCGATGCAGATTTCAAACAAGATTTTTCTGCAACGATTCAATGATGCGCGATATCTGGATAAATCTTTCCACTTGGTTGAATGCCGGAATAACATCCTTCTAGAAGCGCTCAACCACCGCCGGCCAAAATTTTGCTCTATCAAAGATTTTTGGGACAGAAACCTCAGCACATTTTTACGCCCATTTAAGAACCTAAGCGCATTCCAAAGGTTTGTAGAAGGCTTAATTGAGAGGCAAGTCTATTCTTCTACGGGCCCGCCCAAGGGATTTGTGCCGCTTCCCGATGTTGAAATAGGTGGCTGTGCTCGCAACGACAGCTTAATCGCACCCCTAGTCAACTAGCGGGGCGGTCTCTCCTATGCCTTAAATTTTTCAAAAACTGTAAACACCAAAAAACCGCTGCCAGTAATTGAGACCTACACGCAACGGTTTTGAGGATTTCAACTCGTCTTGGGGCGAGCTAATTTTCATGTACGACAATTCTACTCCGATCGACGGTAAAGTTTCAAGCGGCATCAGCGCATTAATCACAGCAATCAATAATTTTCCACAAGAATGGGCGCTAACTCTCTGCGTAGGCAAGCGCAACTTGTGGCCCAACTGGAATAAAGCCAAACTCGATCGTGATCGACTACTCACCGCAATCCGATCGCAAACCAACCACGAAGGCAAGAAAACTGCATGGACTGGAGTGTCTATCGTTACGGGGCCACTGTCTGGTGGAATTATGGCGATCGACTTCGACGGGCCGGCCGCGTGGAAAAAATATCTTGAACTTAGCGACAACCAAGCGCCACCATTCACACTTCATTGGACTTCTGGCAAAATTGGACACTTTCAAATTTTGCTGTCCGTCCCGCCGGAAAAATGGGAAGGGCTGAAGCCTCAAAAAATTGAATTAGAGAACAGTAACAAACTAGAACTGCGTTGGAATCAATGTTCTACACTCCCGCCGTCGATCCATCCAGACACTCAAAAACCCTATCGCTGGGAAAGTGACGCGGATACCCCGATCGCAGAATGTCCCGATTTTATTCTGGACTTGATGAGGGAACCATCAACACTAGGGGTAGAGTTACCAAAAAATTCAAGCTCAAAAAACACTATATGTGTGGATGAGAAATCTTTAGTAGACGTTTTAGAAACTGACATTCTCCCTCGACTAGACGCTGAGGAATTCTATGGCGGCTACTTGAAACTAAAAACTTCTGGCAAGAATCTTGTGGGGCTGTGCCCGTTCCACGATGAAAAATCACCAAGTTTTACAATCAGTCCCGACACCAAACTTTTTAAGTGTTTTGGGTGCGACTGCGGTGGTGGGCCGGTGCAATTCCTCCACCAAATTAAAGGTGGCAGCGGTTCGCCCACTGGCAAGGATTTTGCAGAGGTTGTTCGCGAGCTCGCCGATCGGGTTGGGGTGAAAATAGGCGATCGCAAACTCAAACAGAATTTAGAATCCAAAATCTCGAATTCAGAACCCAGTAAAGTTTTAACCCATCCAAGATTTGAGACTTCCAGTTTGGAAAATTTAGGGGATGAGATTGACGAGCTACTGGAAGCCGACTTAAAGCGATCAACACTGAAACTAGAAATCCTGAAACTGTCGGAAAAATACCGCCGCCAAGAAAAGGAAATCTGGCATCTCTACAAAACGAGGGAAGAGGAGCAAGAGCAAGCCGACAACCGGGAAGATGTGGCCGCAGAAGTTGCACGACTCCTGAACTCAAAAAAATCTCAGATAAATATTGCTGAAATCATCCCTGTGGGTTTAGCGGCGCCGATCGACAAATTAGCGAAGATGCTGAACCTAAAACCGGAGTGTTACCTCACAACCCTCTTAACCCAAGTTTCCAGTCTTTTCAAGGTCGGGAGCGAAATCAAACTCCGCAATGACACAAACTACCGCGTCACCCCAAATTATTTTGCTGGAATTGTTGCTGAATCTTCCCAGAAAAAATCTCCCATCATGCGGGAAATTATCGATCGCCCGATGCAGCCCTTACGGGAACGGGCAAGGAAGGAATTTGAAAAAGCACAGGAAGCTTACGAGAAGGAATTAGCAGATTGGAGGACGGCCAAAGGAGAGGATAAAGGTGTTGCCCCAAAACCACCGCGCCAAAAACTTTACTCTTTCTCAAAGACCACAGGAGAGGGGATTCTCTATCAAGTAGCCGAGCATCCCGATCAGGCGCTGATGTATCGGTGCGATGAACTGGCGGGGCTGTTTAAATCTGCAAACCAGTATCGGGGCGGCAAAGGTTCCGACGATGAAGATTTACTCGAATTTTGGAACGGCACAGGCAGCACAGTTCTAAGAGCATCGGGAGTTAAAGCCGACCTAGACGGGTTGTTGCTGTCAGTGTTCGGGACAATCCAGCCCGATGTGCTCGCAAGCTTGCTCAAAGATTGCAGCGACTCTAACGGCAAGTTCGCCCGGTTCGATTTTGTGATTCAACCGCTGGCTGCGTCGAAATTATCCTTAGACGACAGCGGAAGTTTTGACTTGACTCCGATGCTTAGCGGTCTTTACCAAAAAATTGATGCACTGCCAGCGCTGAAATTAGAGCTAGAACCCGACGCCAAACGCTACTTTACAGAGTTTTACAACAAGGCAGAGGACAAGCGGGTTGCAGAACCCATGCAAGGTAAGCGGGCGATGATTGGCAAAGCACCGGAAAAAGTAGGAAAGCTTGCCGGAGTCCTTCACGCACTCAACTGTACTTTTAACGACCAACCCGTCACGCCCCGTATCCCAAAAAGTATTGTGAAGGCAGCAGTCAAATTTGTGATTTTCACCGCGAACCAGATTGACGTGCTCTACACAGAGTTCTCCGATCGAACTGCTCTTGCTCCTAACTTAGTAAAAATTCTCGCTCTGGCAGAGCGCAAGGGCGGGGCGGTTTCGGTGCGAGACCTGAGCACAAGTTTTACGCAAAAATATCGGCCCACAACACAGCAAGTACGTGAATGGTTTAATGAATTAGTTGATTTGAAGTACGGGGAAGTTACAGTCAAAGGGCAAAAAATTACATTTACGCTTTACCCACACCCACAGTTACCCACACTAAACTCAAACCCAAGTACGGCAAGCGATTGGAATGCCCACACTAGCAATTCTGATTACCCACACTTACCCACAGATAATCCCTCAAGTGTGGGCAAGTGTGGGCAAAGTGTGGGTAGTGCTACCCACACCTCTAAACCCTTACCAAATAAAGGATTAGAGCCTAGTGTGGGTAGTGTGGGTAAAGTTTCACCATCCTTGCAAAATTCCCACGGCTTAATGATGAGCTGTACTACAGGAAACCCGACTCAGACCAAAACTGTAAAAGCCAAGAAAGGACTCCGAGTCCGTTACATCGGGACAAAATACGCCGAACAGCTAGCGGGTCTAGAGTTGGTGGTGGATGCAATCAGTAAATACAGAGAGATTACTTGTATCAAACCTGATGGAAGTTTTACTACATGGCTTGACCCCAAGGACTTGGAAGCCACTGATTAGGTTCAACCTCATCCCCCTTAACTGGGGGATTTTGTGTCTAGGCATATACTAGACAAGCACTAGACAACTGACGCCGATTATCTAGAAATACTAGACAACCGCTAGACAGGTACTAGACACAGTGCTAGTATCTAACTAGACAACCGCTAGACAGGTACTAGACATGACAGACAGATGCCAGCTTAACTTGAGATTAGACGGTCGCCGTGACTTACTCGAAACCATTAAAAATGTCGCAGCAGCAGAGGGTTTGAGCGTCAACGCTTGGGTAATCCGCACTCTGGAAATAGCGGCCAACCAGGCAATATCAGCGCCGCCAAACCAACCTCAAACACAAGTGTCCGAAATTTCGGACATTGAACCTGTGCTAGACAAGCTGCTAGACACTAAGCTAGACACACTGCTAGCGGCCAAATTAGCAGGGATTGAAGAACGCTTGGGAAAATTGAGTGCCTGAGTGACGGCAACGATGAATCACTCAGGCAGGAATTGAAAGCGGCCAACAAGCAACTTGCAGAATGGGACAAGGAACTGAATCAGTTACACGAGCGCAACGGCGATTTAGGGCTGAAGGTGCAGATGCTGGAGCAAGAACTCAAGGAAGCGCAGCGCGATCGGGAAGAAAATAAAAACTCCGCTCCGACCGTCGCAGAATTTCCAGAGCCGGCCGACTTGCTCAATCAGTTAAAAGCGCGGCGTAAAAAATCCAGAGCGGACTTGGCGGACGTGGAGACGTTCTTGGAAATATTGGGCTCGGAGAGTTGACCCGTTTCTGCTGAAAGGATGCCGGGATACCACCTGACCCAGATAGGCAGTGTTTCGCATTTGTTGTGCGAAACAAAATGCGAAACAAATGCGAAACAAATAAGGTTTAAGCCGCTCTCTCCTTTTCGGGAAAGAACGGCTCAAAGCATTGATGTTATTGGGTTTTATTAACGGGTACGGCAGGACTTGAACCTGCGGCTCGCTGCTTAGAAGGCAGCTACTCTATCCAACTGAGTTACGCACCCAACTCAAAAATCGCTAACAAGATTATTGTATCGGTGCAGTGTGCGATCGAGCAAGTAAATTATCTGATGACTTACGCAGAAACCGCTTTGATCTACAAAAATATGACGTGCAGCGCGATGGTTGGGGAAAAAAAACCAAGATGATGAGAGTGCCGGGGCCTCCAAGACTGTATCTGACAAAAGCTGGAGGGGCTCACCGGCAAACAGCACAATTGTCAATTTACAATCAAAACTAGGTAGGACGTGAACTCGGGTAAAGTATTTAGAGGTCGAGGTGACACCCAACTATTTGGTCGATCGGATATCTCCCCAAATTAAGACGGATCTCAGACAGGACAAGAGCCACAGGTGCTTTTTCCTTGATGTCTGTTGGTGATGTTAACATCCGCTAGTGACAAAGCCTAAAACGCTGACCGCATTAGCAAAAAACCCGAGATCGTCCCCTAATTTTAGGTATGAGTTGAGACAGAAGGACTAATTGGCTGATGTTTAGTTATGTTTGCTAACATTATCCTCGACTTGATATTTGATAAAAATGTGGTAGAACTAGGATTGAAAGACTCAGGTGAAAAGCCCTGATGGTACGGAGCCTCTATATAAGCTTCCTCTACGGCATCAAAGCAAAACAGTCAATCGCCCGCTCGGCACGAGCGCGAAAATCAAGCGTTGCCAGTACAGCAGTCGTAAATTGTGCGCGGGGGATTTTCCTTCGTGCATTGATTTATACGACAAGGCTGAGAAACAATCTCAGCTCAGATATTTGTTAGCATTTGTTAGCAAAAAAGTATCGGAGCGCTTGAGGAGAGAACCATCTCTGGGTGATCGGGAGCAATCCTGCTAATTTAAGTGGACTCGCTGAATCAAGAATCCCCTCGCCTTTAGGCATGGGGAGTGTCAAAAGCACAGCACCTCGGCCATGACAGGAGTCAAATCGCAGTGTCATGTTTATTCTGAAACGGCAGGATGTTGAAATAACCAATTTTCAACACCCAAAACGGGATCAACAAATTCCCATTCTCAATTATCAGGGGCAGACTTTTCGCCTGATCAGCGCCTTCAACGGCAAGCAAGCAGAAGACGCCAGAGCCTTGTGGCGGGACTTAACCGACAACCGAGGCAAAGCCTGTGTTCTGCTAGAAGAGCCGGATAGATATAGCGTCTGGGGAAAAGTCCGTTTAGATCAGCTTGCCGGTGAAGAACCGGCAGGGAATGAAGCAGCCAAAGCACCGCTGTTCGCGCAGGCTTGTCTGCTGCTGCTCCAAGCTGTTTACTTCGATGTAGAAGACCTCTTAGGCGCAAGGCAAGCCACATCGTTTCAGAAAGATATCGCCAAGGTATTTCAGCAGGGAAACTTCCCCCAGGCAGACTCCCCTGATGCGATAAAAAACTGGCTAACCGTTAGTCCCTTGCAAAATCACAAGGTGCCTCCTTGGCAAGAGCAGCATCTCAAGACCTTATTGCAAGAAGTCCACCGTTTGGGTAAATCATATTTTGGCAATACAGACTTCGCGGAGGGAGTGAGCGATGTGCTGCAAGATATGCCAGCACCGGATCGGACTCAGTTTCTAGATTGGCTGAAACAATCAGCCCTCAACAAGTTGTGGATCGCAGGATAGAAAATCTGTGACAATTGCTCAGACAATTGGGTCCCGATAATGGAGCTTAGATAATTGCACTGTAGGGGGTACGCGATATACAGGTTGGATTGCCAACTTGTATTGACCAACCAAATTGTTGATTCGGTTTGGATGCCACCTATGGTCTGGCAATTTAACTAAGTTTCGATCCCAGTCCCCACCCAGAATCATTGATATGAGTAGGGGAGTCGGAAAGCAAAAAAACAGATACCTCAACCTTTGAGGGTATAATTTCAGAGATAGATTGGGTACTGTAAAAACCTTAACAGTGGAGACATCTACCGTATGTCTATCATTATATTTCCGGGTACAAGATCGACTAACGACTAATTTATTGAATTAGTAAATAGATATTATTCTTGCTTAGTCTTTCTATAGTGTACGAGAGCAAAAGTCTCGACGACACACTGAGGACGCCAGTTATTCCGGAAGCGTCAGATAGAGGTTTTTTAAGGTTTTTTGGCGAAAGAATCCTCATCTCCAATCAAAGATTGAGATGGGGTGCGTTCAACCGCTAGTTAGGTCTCGTGGAATCCCTATGAGTAGCACTTCAGAAAAGTCATCTACATCTTCATCTTTACTGTCAGCTCAGACCCTAGTGATTGCGGGCATTGTCTGGGCTGTCATGGCGCTGCTGTTCTTTTTGCTGTTCAGCGTCCCCCTCTCAGCAGAAGAGGGTTTACCTCTGTGGTACTCGATCGGCACTTATATTTTTGAATGCGGAGCATACTTCGGAGCGGCTTTAGTCTGTTTTAGAAACTGGCAAAGCCCGCACATGGTCAGCGGGCGCAACGTCTGGCTGGGCATAGGTCTGGGGATGCTGTTTTATTTCATAGGTGGCGTGCTGTTCGGGATTTGGGAACTTTATTTCGAGTTAGATCCCGACGTGTCTCCTGCAGATGCGTTTTATCTGGGCAGCTATGTGGTCCTGATCGGGGGCATGGTTGTAGCTGTGACTTCCAAGCGGCTGAATCTAGAAATTTGGCAGTGGGCTTTGTTAGCGGGAATTGCAGCCTTCGGGATTGCTATAGCTATCTGGGTGGCTGCACCTGACTCTTGGAGAACCCAGCTAGGAATGGCTCCGGCAGCCACTCAGGAAGTAGTGACAGAATCTGCACCAGCAACCGCTGGCACAGGAAAAGCGCCTGCTTTGGAGGATTCGTCCAAGTTAAAGGCAAAAGGAGCTACAGCGGCTGATGCTGCATCCGCAACCGAAGAAGAAGCAACAGCAGAAACCAAAGCTCCCGGATGGGTGATGGCACTTGACAAGCAACTGGCGCCTCACAAAAACGCAATCAATTTGTTTTACATCGTCGGGGACGTTTTTCTGCTGATTATTGCTACGGCATTGCTGCTGGCGTTTTGGGGAGGACGTTTTTCCCAATCTTGGAGGATGATTGCGGCTGCAACTTTTTCGCTGTACATCGCGGATATGTACTTTAAATGGCGCGATACTCAGGCTCAGGGTAGTTATCAAAGCGGCAGTTTGCTCGAAGTCTTTTTTGTTTTCAGTGCCATCCTGTTTGGGATTGGAGCTATCTTGGAACATGACATCTCAACCCGTTCTCGCCAGAGCAGGCGCAGTCGTCGCGCAGCGTAGCGATTTGAGATTGGAGTTGCTTTGTCAAGCGATGGGGAGGCGAAAGCTTTTTTGCCCTTGTCGGCATCTCTGAGCTTGAAATCGAAGATGAAAAATCACAGTTCGCTGACTGCTAGCCTGCGTCTTTTCACGTCTTTTTGCTGGGAAACTTGGCATGACGCCTACAAAACTCTCCGATTCAGACAAACGCGAACTCATCAGGCTGTACCGACAGTCAAACGAGAATACTATCACTCTGGCAAAGCGCTACGGAGTGAGCAGTTCTACTGTGAGGCGCATCATTCAGGGGGCTTTGTCGGAGCCGGAATACGAATTTCTAGTGCAGCAAAAACAAAAGCGTTTGTCCGATCGCACCAGTGTTTCTGAACCGACAGAGGCGACTACTGAGCCGTCGGCAGATGGCGAAATCGATCCTGTAGCTGTCCCCCTGTCGGAGTCAGTCCCTGTCCAGCAGTCAGCCTCAAATTCGAGACCGACGATCCGAAAGCGTTCTGGATCGGTTCCTGAACCAGTTGCAGAACTCAAAATTCGAGGGAATGTAGAGTCGGATTTGGATGTTTCTGATATGCCAGATGCCCCAGCAGCCAATCTTGCCTCTCAAAGCCACCGCGCTGTGGTGACTGATGAACTAAAGGCAATGCTGCCAGCAGAAGGGCTGCTGGCCGGTGAAGATTTTAGCGATTTCGAGGAAGATGACGAGGATGAGGAGGATGAAGACGAAGACGATTTAGATGACGACTTCGACGAAGATTTAGACGATGAAGACTCTCTATTTGAAGACAGTCTCCTGGGTTCATTATCGTCGGGCGAGTCGATCCTCTTCGAGGGCTTCGCTAACGAGCTTCGGGGTACAGGACTGATTCAAGTTTTGCCTTTAAGCGAAGCATCTCTGCCCAAAATTTGTTATTTGGTGGTCGATCGGGCAGCGGAGTTAATCACCAGACCTCTAAAAGCTTTTGGCGAACTGGGTCAAATTCCGGCGGCGGAAATTCGCGAGAAAACCCTGGCCGTGTTTGACAATCACCGAGTGGCCCGCCGATTTGCTACTCGCAATCAAAGGGTTTTCAAGATTCCTGACAGCAGTATGCTGCAAAAAGCAGCGCCTTATTTGCGAGCTAAGGGAATTACTCGGCTGCTGATTGACGGTCAGGTATATTCCCTCTAAGGGCTCAAATCTATTTAATATTGTACGGTGTCGGATTCTTCGGGATTTGCCTCAAATTTAGGACGCGAGTTTTGGGAATCTGAAAGGTTCCACAGCGGTTGCAGTAGCGCACCTCCGATCAGTCCTGCACTCAGGCTCATTGCCAATACTACTCCTACAGGCATTTGTATCGATTGAAAAAAGATAAAGTTTAAGGATACTGGGGCGGCGTTCTGCACGGAGATAATGCCGATCGCGCTTGCTAATATTGCTACTAAAAAACTAATGGCGAGCAGAGGAATTGTTTTCATAAACAGGTTGACAGGCTAGTAATTTAACTTGTATAGCAAGTCTATTTGAGTCGTGAATGTAGAACAACCTGAAACGTTTGTGATGATTGAATCCATTGTTTACAAATCAAATGGTTTTGCTATATAATTGTTTTATAATTGAAATATACAGCGGATTCCAGGTTTATGAAGTACAGTAGCAGCAGCTTCTAAACCAATTTTTAAAGTGCTTAATATTAACCAAATCAAGCGCAGTAGCTAGTAAAACGTCAACCATCTTGGTAGTAG
>Ga0164305_10000035_pt1 | contig 35782 bp, 37 predicted proteins | sample Whisoiple_237_MG_FD_110215 | JGI IMG/M metagenome (GOLD analysis project Ga0164305, IMG submission 110215) | Soil microbial communities amended with pyrogenic organic matter from upstate New York, USA - Whitman soil sample_237_MG | ecosystem: Environmental > Terrestrial > Soil > Agricultural...
AAACCTTTGACAGTATTGAATTTTGAATAGTTTTTGCTCGCCATCGCCTTTTGCCCCTATCCGCTTCCTACCCCGCCACCATCAAATGTAACCCAACTCTTCTAACTTGCTCAGAACTTTTTTAACACTCTCTTCCACACTTTCTCGCTCTGTGTAACAAATAATCTCAGGATTGAGCGGTTCTTCATAAGGATCGTCAATTCCCGTAAAACCCTTAATTTCTCCGGCTCTCGCCTTAGCGTACAGCCCCTTGACATCGCGACCTTCGCACACTTCTAACGGCGCTGTGACATATACTTCAACAAAATTTGGCTCCATTGCTCTAATTTCGTCGCGAATTGCTCTGTAGGGGCTAATAGCTGCTGTCATTGCCGCTACTCCATTGCGGCTCAGCAGGTGAGCTACAAATCCAATCCGCCGAATATTAGTATCTCGGTCTTCTTGGCTAAATCCCAAACCTTTTGACAAGTTGGTGCGAACGACATCTCCATCCAATATTTCAACTTTGCAACCTCTTGTCCTCAATTCGGGTTCGAGAGCTTTGGTGATAGTTGTCTTGCCGGAACCGCTCAGCCCGGTGAACCACAAAATAAAACCTTTTTCCATTTTCAATTGCTTGGTTAGTAGTGAGTAGTAGGGAAATTACGCGACGTATGACTTTAGTGTCCCGGTTCCCCATTTTCTGATTCTTTTTGATTTGAGATGCGATCTGACTTTCACAATAACTAATTTTTTTTATTAACCGCAGAGGACGCAGAGGACACAGAGGAAGAGGGAAGAGGAGAAAGAGGTAATTTTAAAATCCGTAGGGTGCGCCGCCTGTGTACCCTTACATTCAATGGGCGATCGCCAACGCCGAACATCTATCCGTAGCGCACTCATCACCTTAATCTAAAATCTAAAATGGTATTGCCCATGTCTTCGGTCTTAAAAGCAGATGTTTTAGTAGTCGGTGGTGGCACCGGCGGCACCGCAGCAGCCGTGCAAGCAGCCCGCCGGGGCGCCAAAACTATTTTAGTAAGCGAATTCCCCTGGCTGGGAGGAATGCTGACTTCCGCAGGCGTTTGTGCCCCCGATGGCAATGAATTAGCAGCTTTTCAAACCGGTTTGTGGGGCGCGTTTTTGCGGGAACTTCAGCAGCGACAGCCGGGAGGTTTGGATTGGGGCTGGGTAAGTTTTTTTACTTACGATCCCCGCACCGGTGCTGATATTTTCGCTGATTGGGTTAAATGTTTGCCGAACTTGCACTGGATTTCTGGACAAAAAGCTCACGATGTGCTGTATGAAGGAGATCGCATTTCGGGCGTTCGGTTTGCAGATTTTACGGTTTCGGCCAAAATCACTTTGGATGCAACGGAATTGGGAGATTTGCTGGCTTTAGCGGAGGTTGGGCACCGCTGGGGTTGGGAATTCCAAGCCGAGTGGGGAGAACCCAGCGCGCCGACTGCCTCTAATGCTCTCACAGAGAGCTATTCGGTGCAAGCTCCGACTTGGGTGGCAATCATGCAGGATTTTGGTAAAGGTGCAGCCCGACCAGAAATTCCCGCGCCGCCAGTTGACAATCCCGATCGATTTATCGGTGCTTGGGACGCTTACACTCCCGAACAATTTCTCAATTACGGCCGGCTGCCAGGGGGATTGTTGATGATTAATTGGCCGATTCGAGGTAATGATTATGGTGAAGGGGTCGATCGACTCATTAAATCTGAAGCATCTCGACAAGAATTCCTGCAAGAAAGTCTGTGGCACACTCAAAGTTTCGCCCGCTTCATTCAAACGCAACTCGGCCGCCGCTACGGCCTAGCACAGAATATTTTCCCCATTTCAACGATCGAAAATCAACAAAATTCTTCCCTTCTTTCTTCCTTTGCCTTACATCCTTACTACCGAGAAAGTCGCCGCTTGCGAGGGATAAGTACAGTCACAGAACAAGATATTTTGCCGATTGTCGGTGGCAGAGTCGCGAAGTTGCCGATAAATTCTGAGGGCATTTGTGAAACAATTGCGATCGGCAACTATGCCAACGACCACCACTACACCAGTGGCGACATTCCTCTGCAGCCCAAATCGATCCGCTGGGGCGGCCGCTGGACGGGAACTCCGTTTACCATTCCTTACAGCGCGCTAATTCCTGCGAGTACAGACGGTTTGCTAGTCTGCGAAAAAAATATTTCCGTCTCTCACATCGCCAACGGTGCAACTCGCTTGCAACCGACGGTAATGAATATTGGACAGGCGGCGGGGATGGTGGCGGCTTTGTGCGCGGAATCTGGATGTCAGCCGCGGGATTTGCCGGTGAGAGTTTTGCAGGAAGCTTTGCTGCAAGATTCCGAGGCGAGTGCGGCGGTTATTCCCTTATTTAATTTGACACGGGATCGATCGGACTGGCTCGACTGGCAACGCTATTATCTCGATCGACCTGAAGCATATCCCGCCCGCGGCGAATGTCAGGAGTCTGTAGAGAAACAAAGCAGTCAAACAGCAAATACCCACAGCCAATTTTCGGGCATTTTCCGCCGCCTCGGCGAACAAGACTGGACACTAACGCTGACAAGCCCTGCATCCTTAGCCGATCAAACTTGGCAACTCGTGACTTTGGACTCGGAAACCGACAGATTTTTACATAATTGCGAAACCGAAAAGCCTCTGACAGTATGGGGCCGGCTGAATTCGGCAGGTGCTTGGCTGCTGGCGGGCTCAGTAGAATTGAAGAGGTAGGGTTTTTTGCACAGATCCGAAAATTGCACAGATATCTATCCTGATAGACCGGGGCAAGTCCGTATCACGTAATAGACACTGACACGGATACTACCCATGCAAACCTACACTGCAATTGCTTTACTGAGCCTGTTGGGCATTACCTTGAGTGCCAGCGCCGCTCAAGCTTTTGAATCTCCACTCCCCAAGCTCGAAACTGCCACCGCCCAATATATGTTGTCAGCCCAAACTCAACAAAAGGGCGAGCGCGGTCCTGAGAGGGGCAGCGGACGCAGAAATTTTACTGAGCCTAATGTTTACACTCATGCGCTACAAGATTTCTAAGAGCACTGGACGCAAGTGGTTACCACAACTGAGTTGCTTCGGGCCGTTCATTTGATCACTCGATCGGATTTTCTGGGATTCTAGTTTTTCAGGTTAAGCGACAACTGCACTTTTTGTGGACAGTTCTGAGGAGATTCTTTTTTGTGTGAGTGATGTTAGCATATAAACGGGAAACCGCCATCTACCTAGAGATAGATTCTAGTATGTGGCGGTTTTGTATTGAAAACGCTTCTATTAAACAGGAACTAACCACAGGCCTCCGATCGTCTGGCTTTTTCAACCGATATCCCTCGCCCTCCACGCCTTATTTTGGCATTGCACAATTTGACGAGGATGCTTGTGGGGTGTCCCGCCTGCTGTGAAAATACAGCGGACGCGCTACGAGATCCCATCCCACAAAACCCTTAAAATCTTGCCGCAATTATGCAACACCCTTATTTTATTTGATCGAGCCGAGTTTCGGCATCCATGACTATTCAAGAATTAGGGGCTCGGAGTCGCGTCAAATTCCTGGGATCGCAACAGTTATTTACCTTCTCCCCCCCACAGGTAGGGTTGAATTTTCAAGGGCTGCACTATAATTAACGTGCGATCACTAACTTATATATAGGTAAACTGTCAGCGCAGAGGGTGCAGCAATCTACTTAAATTGGCCACCAATAAGAACCACTTATGCGGTGTGGATAGCCTTTAAGCCCATGCCCCTGTTACCTCAGGGAAATTAACTAACCTGAATATTAGGGTAGCTGGCAAGCTTTCCGGCGACAGTCGGCTATGCTTGATTCGGCGCTCTCGCAATAATTTAATGGAGGACGATAAAATGCCTCCTAATTTGGCTATTTCGGGGATAGTGATGAAAAATGACTCTTTGGATCTGGTCAAAAGCCTCAGCCCTAGTGCAATGGATCAGATCATGCTATATCTGGCGTTTAGCGCCATGAGAACCAGTGGGCACAGGCACGGGGCGTTTCTAGACGCGGCCGCAACGGCGGCTAAGTGTGCTATTTACATGACCTATATTGAGGAAAAAAACAACCTGCGGATGACCGGACACTTGCATCACATTGAGCCTAAACGGGTGAAGGTGATTGTTGAGGAAGTCCAGGAAGCTCTGACTCAGGGAAAATTGCTGAAAATGTTGGGTTCCCAAGAACCTAGATATTTGATTCAGTTTCCTTATGTCTGGCTGGAACAGTATCCTTGGTTGCCGGGACGCCCTCGGATTCCGGGGAACAACTTGACTGCAGATGAAAAAAAATATCTCGAAGGCAAGATTCCTCCGAATCCCCCTGACGCTCAACTGATCAATTCTTTTCAGTTTATGGAGTTGATCGAGTTTCTGCACAGGCGATCGCAAGAAGATATGTCTCCAGAAAGGCGAATGCCTTTGAGCGAAGCTCTAGCAGAACACATCAAGCGCCGCTTGATCTATTCGGGAACAGTCACTCGCATTGATGCTCCTTGGGGAATGCCGTTTTATGCCCTCACCCGCGCTACTTACTCTCCCGCAGAGCAGGAAGAGCGGACATTTACTATGGTTGAGGATACGGCTAGATATTTCCGGCTGATGAAGGATTGGGCGGAAAAACAACCGAAGGTGATGCGAATTATGGAGACTTTGGATATTCCGCCGGAACGGCTCGACCAAGCCCTTGAAGAATTAGATGAAATTATTCGCAATTGGGCCGATCGCTATCACAAGCGGGGCGAACCGACGATGATTTTACAAATGGTTTTTGGGCCGCAAGACGACGCTTAGTTTGATTAACTATTAATCATCAGTCATGAGTTGATTGCTTGAGACTCATGACTGATGATTAATAGCTAATAGCCCTGGACGGCGCCACAGGCTTTTTTTCCAAAAATACTGTGTTATATCATGTCCGAGCGAGTAACCGCGATTAAAAGGGCGGGTTTTTGAGATTGTCAATTATTGGCAGATCTTGTTGGTGAGGGGAGTCCCTACCGTATTAGGGGTAATCGACCGGACATAATATTAATCGTTTGAATTACAGCGGTTCTCAAGCGTGGTGAGGTATGCCCTATTCCCACGGAAGCCGATAGTACCTCATATGAGAGCTCGAAAGGCTATATCGTAAAAAACCAGGTTGATTGGGTCGCGAATGCGTCCCGGATTAACTAAGCTAAAAAAGCTTTCCAGGTCGCCGCGAAAATAATCGCTGCGATCGCTCCTATGAGTGTATTAAAAAAATTTACCACCTCGTTCGTGAGCCACTCAAACTTTGATTGCACCGTCGCGCCAATCACGCTCTCGATGTTCGTGGCAATAAAAGCTGCAATAACACAAAAAACAATTCCTGTCAAATCAATTAAACCGACGGCCCAACTCAACAGCGCAATCAGAATTGAACCGACAATACCCGCGATCGTTCCTTCCAAACTTACGGCCCCTTCGGTACCCCTAGGTACAGGCTGCAAGCTGGTAATCAAAAAAGTCCGCTTGCCGTAAGCTTTGCCGATTTCGCTAGCGCAGGTATCGGAAAGTTTGGTGCAAAAACTCGCCGCGTAACCCAGCAATAACAGGAAAATAGCATCTTGTGGCACAGGCAAGATGCCTGTCTCTCCTAAAACAGGCATCTTGCCTGTATTGCCTAAAATAGATAATGCCAAAACTCCCAAAGCGCAAAGAGTAGCGGTTAAAGCTGAACCCCAGACATTTTCTGGGCCTCTGGCGCCTGAACGCTTTTCGGCTATGCCTTCTGCTTCTTTTTGGGCTTTGCCGATGCGGGTAACTCCCGATCCGACAAGAAAGTAAAACATCACCACAGCATAGCCTTGCCATCCCAAACAGCCCCAGATGAGGACGCCCAATATCCAGCCGTGAAAGTGGCCAGCGGGAGTGAGCAATTTTTTAGGAGCAATGGTCGCGATCGCGAGTAAAACTGTATTTAGGGCGATCGCCACCAACCAAGGATTAGACCAAGATAAATAATTAAAGAACAATTCTGAATTCTGCATTTAGTACCTCCTTGACATCCACCCCGCCCTATAAGGGCTAGAATTCCCAAACCTCACGATTTAGGTTTCTGCTTCTGTCCCCGAGACGGGTTTTTCGCAACTGCCTTTTAGAGGAGTCTCTATCGGGTCTTACGTTCGCTCCACAGACTGCAACGGCAAGCCCTGCCGCCAAAATATTCTTAGCCGCGTTCAAATCTCGGTCATGGTTCATCCCACAATTAGGACACTCCCACTCCCTGACACTCAACGGCATTTTCTCAACAATATGCCCGCAGTTTTCGCATCTTTTAGAGCTGGGAAACCAGCGGTCAATTTTTACCAGTTTCCGACCGTACCACTGGCATTTATAGGTAAGTTGTCGGGTCAGTTCACCCCAACTAGCGTCAGAAATAGCTTGTGCCAGTTTGCGGTTCAAGACCATATTTTTGACAGCCAAATCCTCAACTATTATCGTTTGGTTTTCGCGCACCAGTTGAGTTGTCAGCTTGTGCAAAAAATCTTTGCGAGCATCGGCTATCTGCCCGTGTATTTTGGCTGCTTTAAGTCGCGCCTTGTGCCTGTTGTTGCTTCCTTTCTGTTTCCGAGACAAGGCTTTTTGCGCCCGCCTCAGCTTCTTGTGCAGCCGCTTAAAGTGTTTGGGGTTAGCAATCTTATTGCCGTCACTGGTAGCAATCAGACTGGTGATCCCAACGTCCAAACCAACTGCTTTATCGGTTTTGAGCTGCGGTTTGACGGTAGGGTCATCTACCAGCAAGGAGACAAACCATCGTCCTTGTGCATCCAGTTTGACCGTAATAGTGGATGGATTGCATCCAGGAGGGATTTGCCTGCTCCACCTAATCGGCAAAGGTTCGCAGCATTTAGCCAGAAATACTTGAGAGTCTTTCCACCGGAAAGCAGACTTAGTAAATTCAGCGCTACCGCCGTGATGCTTTTTCTGAAAGTTGGGATATTTAGCACGACCGGCCCAGAAGTTAGTAAACGCCTTTTGCAAATGTCTGAGTCCCTGTTGCAGAGGGACACAGCTCACCTCCGAAAGAAAATCAAGCTCTGGCTCTTTTTTCCAACTTGTCAGCATGGAGGAGGTTTGAAGGTAATCAACTCGTTCTTGACGAGAGTACCAAGCCTCTGTACGGGCAGCCAGCGCTTTGTTGTATACCAGTCGAACGCAGCCCAAAGTCCGTCGCAAAAGTGATTCTTGCTCGGTGGTGGGATAGAAGCGGTAGCGATAGGCTTTTTCCATGCCGGACATTTTACCACGTTCCCTGTAAAGCCGTCCTGTAAGGACGGGGTTTCAAACCCATTTTTCTGATGAGCCAAGTCTTATTTCATCTTGCCTTCCCCGTGACCGATATTGCCCAAACCAAAGCGTTCTACGTAGACGGGCTGGGCTGCGAACTAGGTCGCGAATCGCCTAATTCTGCGATTATGGGTTTGTGCGGCCATCAAATTGTCGCCCACGTCAGCAGCGAACCTTTGACGCCTCAGCGAGGCATCTATCCCCGGCATTTTGGGTTAATTTTTACTTCCGAAGCTGACTGGGAAGCGTTGCTAGAAAAAGCCCAGCAAAACAACTTAAATTTCTATCAAGAACCGAGACGGCGATTTGTCGGTTTGCCTACAGAACACCGCACTTTCTTCTTAGAAGACCCTTTCCATAATATACTGGAGTTCAAGTATTATTGTGAGGCTGAAGCAATTTTTGGCCGCAGCGAATACGCTGAAGTTGGCGACGCTGTTTGATATCTAGTCCGGTAGCGATTTGCCGTGTTCGTGGGGGCGGGTTTACGAGATTGTTGGTTTTAGGCAATGATTGTCGGTGAAACCCGCCCTACAAAATTTGACATTATACAAGAATGAATCAAATGGTTAATCATGAACTTTCAATGGTTCTGAAAGTGCTTCAGCCACCGCTTTTAAACTGCTGGAATGCCTCGCCATCATGGCGTGGGCGAATACGGACAATTTTACTTCTTTGGCAGCAGATATTTGGGAACTAGAAGCCGGTACGATGATGAAATCCCAATCTGTCCAAATAGAAGTAAAATTGAGCTTTTCCAACAATGCTGCATCTCGATTTAAATCTTCGAGAAAAGCACTGCCAGGACGCATTTGGATGCAGCCTTTTCCCCAGAGAGTGTAAGCCATCCAAGTACCGCTGTGAGGAGAAGATATCGCAATAAAGCGCTGCACTCGGTTAATGCCGCCTAACCTTTGCAGGTAGTAGCGAGTTACTAAACCGCCCATGCTCAATCCTACTATATCTAGATGCTGTTCTGGCGCAAAGGTTTTGTTTATATAATCTGCTATTTGTTGGGCTAATTCGTCTATGCTGGCGTTGCCCCAATGGGGCGAGAGATTGATGGTGTAGACTGACCATCCGAGTTGGGTGAGATAGGCAGACATTTTATGAAAAATTCCCGATTTTATGAAGATACCGTGAATTAGCAAGACGGGATTGCGGCTGAAATTGCTATTCATTTTGAAGTGGGAATTTTATTTTCTATAGGTGCTTTGAGTTCTTCAACTACTGCGTTAATACTTTGGGGTTCTGTCACAATTTGGCGGTGCAGCAAAACGTTGACTTTAACTTCTTTACCTACTGGCATTTGGGAGCTGTTCGCCGGTAAAATCATTATGTCAAATGGCGTCCACATTGATGTAAAGTTTATGCGTTTGAGCATTGTCACATCTTGATTCAAATCGCGCAGCAAGCCACTGTCGGGGCGCATATCCAGGTATCCTGGTAGGCGTAGGGAATAGGCGGTGAGGGTGCCGTGGTGGGGGGAAGATAGGGTGATGAAGCGCTGTACGCGGTTGATTCCTCCGAGTCGCTGGACGTAGTAGCGGCTGACGATGCCGCCCATACTGTAGCCTACTATGTCTAAAGGCTGTTGTGGATCGAAGGTTTCAGAGATGTAGTCTGCGAGTTGCTTGGCCAGTAAGTCGAGCCCGAGGCTGCCGTCGTTGGGGGTGAGGTTGAGGCTGTGGACTGACCATCCGAGTTGGGTGAGGCGGGCGGACATTTTGCTGAAAATAATCTTTGTGTCCCAGATGCCGTGTATGAGGATGACGGGATTGCGATCGAGCGAACTGTTCATTTGAAAAGAAAATTGCTTGCTGATTAAAGCATAAATCACTGCCCTAGGGAGTGTGACCCTTACTAGGACAGCTAGCGAATCGGATCGAGGTACGATCGGCAATTAGTGGGAATCCCTAACAAATTCTGAGATACTTGTAAATAAGTGCAAAGCTGTGATGGTATTTATACCTAAAATTTGCTTGGATGAGGTAGCTTAAATACAGCAAAATGTAAATTTTAATTAAGAAATGTAGACAAAAGTTGCCTTACCTCGTAGTCTAACTTTGTTGACAAGCTTGTACAAATTTCTCTAAAAGAACAAAAGGAGTAAGTCTAATGTTTGGTTTTATCAAAAATTTCTTCGGCGGTATTTTCGGCTTTTTTGCCAGACTGTTGGGCTTGAAAAAGTCTGAATATTTCCTAGATTTGGGCGAGTCGGGAGCGAAGGAACCAGCAAAAGTTGCGCCTGCGAAGGCTGAGCCTGTTGCGGTCGCACCGGCAAAAGTTGAGCCTGTTAAGTCTGAGAAGTCTGAGAAGTCTGAGAAGTCTGAGAAGTCTGAACCGGCTAAGAAGGCTAAGGTAGAGAAAAAGTCTAAGAAAGACAAGGAACCAGTCGCTAGCGTTCCTGCGAATACTCCGGAACCCGTGAAGGTACCTGTCGCAGCAGCAACTAACGGGAAAGTGCCGAGTCAAGCTGAACCGATTCGGACTTTTGCTCCTAATAATTTAATGCCGACACCAACTGGAAGTCGTCGGAGTCCTGGCCCCAGCATGAACAATTTCCGGGAAATGGCCCGTCAGGTGAAAACGAAGTAGGAAATTGGGAATTGATAATAGGGAATTGGGCATTGGATAATTCCCAATGCTGGCGTTAAAAAATTAAAAATGGGATTACTCATTTTTAAGTTTAACCCTTTGTTCTATTCCCTATTTTTTTCATTTCTGAGGAAGGCTAATCCGCTGTATAGCTGAAAAGCTGAGTCCCAAGGAGTTTCGGATTTGCGCTCGACTTCTATATGAGATTCGATCTTGCTCAACATATTAGTGTAATCGAGCACTGTCTCGGCAAAGGGCGTAAATTCTGACCAAACTGTAACGTCAAGCTGGCGCTCGAATATTTCCAGTAAGTTATTCCAGTTAATTCTGGTTGTACTTTGAGGCATTTGTTGAGAGTTTTTGACTCGGGATTTTTTGTTTTTCTGGTTCGGTGAAGTGGGGAGATCTGCAGAAGCTTTGGTGAAGTCAACTCCTTGTTGAAATTCGTAACTTTGGTCGCAAATTCGCAGAATGCAGTTTCTGCTGGGAATGTGCAAGTCACAGATTTGAGCGTAATCTTGCCTGATCTCTCTGTGGCGAAATTGCTCCTTTCTTCGGTTGGGCGAGTAGTCCATGACTTCGATGAACATCGGCAACAAGCCTTCTACTCTTTGGCTAACTTCTGACCAGCTAAATTCGATCGCACCGAGTCGATCGAGTTTATCTTTGCAAACAACGGCTGGGGAAGAGAGAGACTGGAAGTGTTGCACTCGGAAGATTTGGATTTTTTGAATATCGCTTAGGGTTGCCCAAAATACGGGAATGCCGGCGTTGAGGAGTTCTTGACCGTAAATTCGGAGTTCGGCAATGGGGCCTGTTTTGTAGAGTCTCCAGCCGCGGCTTTGGATTTGCATCCGGGTTGTGTAGGCGTCAATTTTAAAGATTCTGCTGATATTTTGTACGGCTGCGGCTTTGTTTTCGGGACTCACGGGTTCGAGGATGAGGAGTCCGGGTTCGAGGTTGCTGGGGTCGTTTTTGGCGGTTTCTATGGCTTGTTGGCGAAGGTTTTGTTGTGCGGTTTCAAGCCGTTGAATAGCTTGGCGGGTCTGGGAGACGATTTTGGGGTTGGTGATGTCGCGGAGTATTTGTTTGTAGGTTGTTTGGGCTTTTTCGAGGTTTTTGGTGAGTTCGTAGTAGCGGGCGATATAGTATTGTACCCACGGATTTTCGGGGGATTCTTTTTGTAGTTGTTTGATGAGTTGGGCAGCTTGTTTGTATTCTTTATCCTCTAGGGCGGCGGCTATTTGGTTGATGTCTGTCATGGCGATTGCGGGAATGGCGTTGTTTCTATCTTGGCTGATGTTTGGGTGGTTTCGCCACTGGTTAACGAATTTCGCTGTTGTGTTAACTTATAGATATGATATGAAACTATGACAATCATTGAAAAAATACGTGTCAAAATTGTCAAAAATGATTTTGAGCTTTCACAACACGCAGTAAACCAAAGCATAGTTCGCCGTATCAGGGTACAAGAAATCCGGGAAGCAATAATGGCTGGTGAAGTTATCGAAGAGTATCCGAATGACAAATATGGTCCAAGCTGTTTGATTTTCGGCTTCACTATTGCCAATAGGCCTTTGCACGTTCAGTGCAGTTATCCATCTCGTCCTTTGGTAAAAATCATTACTTTATACGAACCAGATCCGAAAATTTGGATTGATTTTAAGTTAAGGATAAATCAAAATGAACAATGATATTTGGCAAGAAACAATGGTGGAACAAAAAGTAAGTTATACCCTTGAAATCAAGGGTAAGTTTATTATTATTGAAAATGTTCCTGCTAGAGTGTGTTTGGAAACGGGAGAGCGATTTTTTTCGCCTGAAACTGTGGAACAGTTGCAAAAGATGATTTGGGAAGATAGAAAGCCGACTAGGGTGATTGAAACACCTGTTTTTGAATTTGCTTAGGAGTTAGTTAAAGTTCAGTTAAAGTTGATTGGAATTAACGCTTAAGCTGTAAGTACCTTTGCTTGTACGATCGCCTCCTTTAACAACTATTTTATAAGTGCCGTTATTGGGCAATTTTACTGTCAGTTGAGACTCTCGGCGATTCTGGGAGTTGCCTGTTGTTTGGGCAATAGTTTTGCCGCTGGTGTCGAACAGTGTTATGTTGTGGTCGAATGCTCTGCTTTTGAGGTCGATCGTAATAGATTGACCTGCCCGTCCTTGAAATGTGTGTTCGCGGGATTCGCCGTCTGTGAGGGTTCCCCGCTGCTGTAGGATGGAAAGGGATGTGAATTTTGGGCGATCGACATTGCTCAATTCTAAGCCGTAATTTGTCACGGGTGCCTCGGGGCCGTTTCCTTCTCTGACTGCGATGATAAAGGCTGTTTTGTTGTTGGGGTCTCGGACTATTTTGTCAATAAAATTCGCTTGTACTTTTTGTTCATTTATAGGTTTGGGTTGGTTAAAATTTGGTTGCGACCTACAGAGAAGTACGCCTCCATCTTGATAGCGGGCGGCGTATAAACAGTAGTTTTGACCGTTAGTTGTAAATTCATTTCTGCTAAAGATAGTGAATCTTTCAAGTTGCGGTAGTTGCTGGTTGCGCTGGCAATTTTTATCTATGTATATTTCGTTGGCTGATGGCTGTCGCTGGGCGAAAACTGCTGGTACGGTGGTAGTTACAATTGCTGAGATGAGGGTGAGGGTGAACGTGAAGGGCGATCGGGTTTTCATAAATACTTGTTTCTATTTATTGTTGTCAGGTGTTGTACGCTGCACTTCCTATTTTATCTCTGTTTTAAATACTGTTCTAGTTCCGCAGTGCGCTGTTTAGTCATGCGATCCAAACATTCATTGAGGAAACCTCCATAACCAGTACCGCCACGACTTTTATAAACTTCAAATTCACAGGTTTTATCTCTTAACTTAATCCACCCTAATTGTGCTTCGGAAAGTAGCGATCGCTCTTCGCCGCTCAATTGCGACATCAGTTGTTTGTAAACCTCGTTCAGTTGTCGATCCGAGGCCTCATACTTCAACCGAATACAAGTTCTGACTTGGGCATCTCCTTGGGGGCGATCGCAATTAATCTGTTGAGCAATGGGAAAGCTCAGAGATTGTGCAGAAACTGATGTTGTACCGAAAATTGCCACAAGCGCGTGAAGCGAAGCTATCCCGTAGGGAATCGACCAAAAGGGCGATCGACCTTTTCTCAACTTTATTTTCATGACTCGTCAACCCATTTATCTGATAATTCCTCTTAACACGAGACAGAGTTGATTTGATTAATTTAAGTATTTTTTTATATTTACTGAATTAAAACGACTTTTTTTATCAGATTGCCAAAGTGTGCTTGAGTGCTGCATCTACTGCCACCATATCCGACCAAATACCAATTTTGCGATCGACTTCAACTTCTAGAAGCGTCATAAGATTGTCTGTCATAATTACCGAGTCAGCTAGCAATCCCGTTTGCTGCCCTTCCGGTGTTGCTAGGGAAACAAAAACTCGGCTTGGGTGTCCTGAGCGGGCTAAGTTGCTAGTAATAATTGCCGTAATTGTTTGCCCTAAACCAGTCCCCAGATTATTAGCTTGAACTATCAAAGCTGGACGGCGTTTCGCAGTACGCAAATCAGAGCTGGGGAACAAAACCAAAACCACATCACCGCGACTATAAGGCATCGTAAGCATCCATCTCCGGTAGTTCCCAATCAGGAGCAAATCTACTCAACCGAAACCGTAAATCTGCAGCTTGTTCCTGGTTGATACCGCGAGATTGCAAGTTTACTAACCCTACTTTTGGCATAAAAGTAACAATAACTTGCGCTTCTTCTATGTCGGCGGGCATTTCCAATAACTCAATTTTGCCATTTCGGTATATCCCCTCTACAGACTGTAACATATTACTCTTCTGATAATTATCTATTTACATTTTAGCTGCGATCGCCAAACCCATCAAGTCTCCGATCAGCTTGGTGGAGATTAGCTCTTCTCAAATGCCGCGCCAACTAAAGATAAAGCCACAATCGGTGCTGTCACCGCTCTTAAAATTCTACTCCCCAAAGAAACAGGCTCAAAATCAAATTCGATCGCCCTTTCCACCTCACCCTCAGTCCATCCACCCTCCGGCCCAACAGCAATCACAATCGATAATTCTTCCCCTTCTTGCTCCCCCCTTATTAAGGGGGGCTGGGGGGGATCGAAACCAGCATCCCCTTCTTGCTCCCCCCTTATTAAGGGAGAATGAGGAGGTTCTAAACTGACCAAACAATCCCACAAATGCCGATTGTCCCCGCGAGCAACACAAATAAAGCGATATTTTTGAAAGCAATTTTTGATAGCAACATCAAACGAAACAGGCTCTAAAATCGTCGGCACAATTTGACGTTCCGACTGTTCCGCCGCCTCCGCAGCAATTCTTTTCCACCGATCGACCTTCTGATCACTTGGTTTGAGCAAAGTTCGATCGCTCGTTACCGGAACAATATTTGCCACACCCAACTCCGTCGCCTGTCTCACAACCTCGTCAAAGCCGTTTCCCTTGGGCAATGCCGCCATCAAAGTTACTTCCACGGGTAGCTCCCTGTTCACAGCAATCTCCTCTGCTATCGAGGCAAATAACCCGGTTTCCCGTGCTTCTAGGACTGCTAACCACCAATGTCCTCGGCCGTCCATCGCAATAAATCGATCGCCTGTTTGCAAACGTAGCACTCGATTTAAATAATGCTGCTGTTCTCTAGTTAGGTCGATTTGGCGATCGCAAATTTGAGCGACAGTAACTGCTAATCTTTGTAATTGAGGCATTGAATTTGGGGTTGTTCGTTTTCGATTATAGATTTTTTTTATTTAACCGCAGAGAACGCAGAGAACGCAGAGGAAGAGAGAATGAGAGGAGATAGGCAGGGGGAGTTTCAAATGTTCAAAAAACCATAAAGGCAAAGCATCTACAACCGGAATTATTTTACAAATTCAAGTTTTTTTCTGCAAATGCTCTGCCTTTATATTACTTTTGCCAGGAGTCTATTGAATACAATCGAAAATCACAAATTGAAAATCGGCTTATGCTTCCTCCTTAATCTTCTTTAAATAAGTGGAAATCGCTTCTGTAGCTAGCTGCGTGATTGGCTTGCCCTGACGGGCTGCTTCTTCCTTGAGCTCGTTGTAAATTTCATCGCGGACGCTAATTCGACGGCGGACTTTGCCACCGCCAGCAGTGGCAGTCTCATTTGCATCGTCGTTACTAGACGTAACTTCTAATTCATTAATCTCAGTTGTCATCGAGTCAGCAGATTGGTAGTTGGTTACAAATTGACGGATAGATTCTAACCCGACGCGATCGCAAAAATTGCCAAAACTCTCGCTCAGTTGCCGTTTTTGCTTGAAATAAACAAAAATCGGCTCCAGAAAAGCTTCAAAATCCTTGACGTGCAGCTTTTCCTCAATTGGTTTTGCCAGCCGCGTTTGTTCGGGAGAACCGCCCAGCCAAATCTGGTAGGATTCCGGCGAACTCCCGACAAACCCCAATTCTGCCATATAAGGGCGGGCGCATCCATTTGGGCAACCAGTCATCCGCACCACTAAATGCTCGTCTTCTAAGCCCACTTTGGTCAAAAGTGCCCGAATTCGCTCTAAAATACTCGGAATCACGCGCTCGGACTCGGTAATCGCCAGCCCGCAAGTCGGCATTGCCGGACAAGCCATTGCATAGCGCACTAAGGGGTCGATCGCAGTTTCCGACTGAATGCCGCATCGATCGAGTATTCCCTGAATTTCCTGTTTGAGCTCCGGCGAAATATCGTAAATCAGCACGTTTTGGTGTGGCGTCGCCAGTATCGGCAAGTTGTACTTCTGCACAATTTCCCGCAAAGCTGTTTTTAGCTGAAATGAACCTTCATCCTTGATCCGGCCATTGTCCACAGAAATGCCGACAAACAGTTTACCGTCTCCCTGGTCGTGCCAGCCCAAGAAATCAAAATACTTCCACTCAGGCAGCGGTTTAAAGGCTTCTAGCGGCTTGCCAAAATACTCGGCAACCTTTGCCCGGAACCACTCTAGGCCTTTGTCGTTAATCAGGTACTTCAGCCGCGCGTGCCGTCTGTCTGTGCGATCGCCGTAATCTCTTTGCGTTGCTACAATTGCCTTGACCAAATCGTAAACATCATCCTTGGCAACATAGCAAATCTCATCCGCAACCCGCGCAAAAGTCTCTTCTTTATTGTGAGTGCGGCCCAAACCGCCGCCAGCAAACACGTCAAAACCTTGCAACTCGCCAGCTTTATTGGTAATTACCACCAAGCTCAAATCCTGAGAGTACAAGTCAATTGAATTGTCTCCCGGCACGGTAACGGAGCACTTGAACTTGCGCGGCATATAATGGCTGCCGTAAATCGGTTCTTCTTTGTCGCTAAAGATTGTGCCGTTGCCGTTTTTCTGTCTCGCCGCCTTCACTGCGGGGTCTTCCTCGGCCGAAATAGCTTTTTCGCCGTCCAACCAAATTTCGTAATAAGCACCGGTTTGCGGCGTCAACAAATCGGCGACATTGTTGGCGTATTGCAGCGCATACTTGTATTCTGGGCGATTTTTGTAGGGTGCTGGAGGTGCCATGACGTTGCGGTTCAAGTCGCCGCAAGCTCCCAAGGTTGACCCCATATTTTTAATAATTGAGGAAAACACTGCTTTAAGATTTTTTTTCAACACCCCGTGCAGTTGGAAACCTTGGCGCGTTGTAACGCGGATCGTGTGGTTGCCGTATTCTTCAGATAGCTTGTCTAAGGCTAAGTATAATTGCGGCGGAGTGAACCCGCCGGGATTGCGGGTGCGGAGCATGAACTGATAATCTTTTTCTTGTCCTTTAACTCGATTGTCGCGGTTGTCTTGCTGGTACGAGCCGTGAAATTTGAGAATCTGAAGCCCGTCTTCGGTGAAGTGGGTAGTTTCTTGTAACAGTTCAGTCGCAACGGGTTCTCGTAAATAGTTGCTGCGTTCTTTGAGACCTTCTGATTTCGAGGGCTTGCGCGCAACAGGAGTTGAAGTGGAAGATGTGATCATGGGAATGTATAGTGCCAGTTATAATTAGATACAGCCGATCGAATATTTCTTGACAATTTGACACTTGACAAATTTGCACTTGACAAATCTCCTCAGAAATGCTGTGTCGGATCTGTTGACAACTCGGTTAATAACTAAGTTAATAACGGTAATCCGGTAGGAATTCTGATGTTGTTCTATTGTAACACGATCGAGCTGGGGCTGAAAAATTGTAATTAAGAGTTTATACTTTCGATCGCTTAAGTGTACGAAACTTTAGAAATAATTAACCTCAACCATTGAAACTATGTCACTGTATGACGAAGACACATTTGTGGTTTTAGAAACAAACCAGCCAGAGCAGTTTTTGACGGCGGCGGAACTGTTAGAAAAGCTGAAAGCCGTGTTAACCGAGGAACACGAAGATTTGCCGCAGGAGGTGGATAAAATATCTGGCGTGGAAGCTCAAGCCAAGTATTTGATTGATACTTATTGTGAATTAGATGTCGGGGCGGGAAAATTTTTGCAGTGGTATGCAGTGCGCTTGGAAAAGTAATTTTGGGAATTGGTTGTTAGTTATTGGTTATTGGTTATTAGAGCCAACAACTAACAACCAAAAACTACTGACAAGTAACAAGTAACAAATAACCAATAACCAATAACAACTAACTATTCTTCCAACTGTTGAACCGATGATACTTCAACTGCGGTAACATCGATCGTACCGGGCGGTGTCAAGCGGCTAAAATGACCTGCTTCTATTTTCAGAGGTTCGCCGCAGTTGGCACACTGAAACTGAGTTTGATTTAAAGCTGTAAATTCGTATTGACAAACTGGACACTTGTCCTCAATTAAATTACGTTTCAGCCACCACTGAAGGGCGAAAAATGCGACTACAGGTGTCAGCAGCAAAAAAGCTACTACAATCAACAATGATTTAACTACCCAACCCAAACCAATAGACACCAACAAACACGCGATGCCCAGCAGTATCAACCAATTGCTAATACGGGGTAGCTTTAAAGAGATTTTGGGGGTGCCTTGGTTCACGGTGGTCTCCTTGGGTGTCTTTGCAGGTAGGCATAACTCTATCCTACTCAGAAATTCATGCGGTCGATCGAGTTAATTTTCCCATTGTACAGGGAGAAACCGCTCTCTACGTTATAAGTTAATCAGAGTCAGAGGGTTGAAAAATTCCTTGTAAGGATTGACAAAGGGATTCAAAACTAAATCTTGCAAGGGTTTGTTCCCTCAACCAGCGGCGATCGCACCTTTTATCCTCTCCTCGCAGCATTTCCACACCAGCAACCGCTACTGCTGCTGCATCTCGGTGGGGAACTCGCCATCCCAGTTTACCATCTTGCAGCGGATCGGCTGAGCCGTCGGCGTCCCCCGCGAGTACGGGTACTCCGCAAGCCAGCGCTTCCAAATAAACTATACCGAAGCCTTCCTGGGACGGCATTACATAAGCATCGGCCAACTGGTAATGTGCTGCTAAATTTTCTGTCGGTACAAAACCCGCAAATATTACTCTTTCGGTAACTCCCAAATCATCAGCGAGTTTGGCTAATCTGGGTCGATCGTCTCCTCTGCCAATAACTAAGTATTTCACATTCGGAAAAGTTTTGGCTATTTGCGGCAAAGCTTGAATTGTGACATCGACGCCTTTGTAAATATCCGTCGATCGCAATCTGGCTACAGTCATCAATATTTTAGCACCAACCAAATTGTACTGCTCTAATAAATCCTGTGGCTTGGGCCCAGTTGTAAATATATTTTCATCTACAGTACAAGGTACTATGTGGAATTTTTCGGGATTAAATTGATTATTGCAGCAAGTACGCGCGGCGAAGCTATCCCGTAGGGAATCGCGCGTGTACCTGCTAATAGTCCAAATACTCTCAGCTTGTCTCATTGCTGTTTGATATTTGGGCGGAAGCGGTTCCCACACTTCCTTGCCGTAAGTTAAAATCGTGTAGGGAATTCCTAAAGGTTGACACAACGTCTGAATTAGCGGTGCGAGTTTGATGTGACCGCAAAAAACCCGTTCCGGTCGTTTTTGCAGCAAGCGAGTTAGTAATACTGTAGCAAACTTAAGACGGCCAAACCAGGGATTCTCGGTTTTGAGGTAATAAAATTTCAGATTTTTTGACTTGTAAGGATTGTTGCAGTCTGGGGAATCTCGCAACAGCAAAACTTCAGCTTGCGGCGAGTTTGTCCTTGCAGTTATTGACACGTAAGCTTTGAAAATGTCTTGAACGTAGGATTGAATGCCGCCTTCGCTGGCAAATATTTCTAGGAAACAGAATAGGTAATTTGTCGATCGCATCTCAGATTTAGGCATTGACAGCGCAGACAATTATTGCTGTAGAGTAACTTAGCAAAAAAGGGCGATCGCCATTATCCAAAGCTTTTAAACTCTGTCAATATGACTGTACTTGCAGGTTTTACAGAAAAATATTTGACTCGCCTACTCTCACCGTTAGTTTTGAGCGAAGCTCTGCTTTTTAACTAGGACTTTTTAACTAGGGCTTTTTAACTAGCTGGATGGGTGAGCGCAAGGCTTTGTTTGTAGTTTACTACTATCTACCGTTATTAACTGTAAACTTAATGATTTTTTACAATATCCTACCCCAAGCAAAATTTAAGATTTATTGAGTTGGTGCGGCACGCCCGACCAGACTGCGGATGAGCAGACAAGTGCCGATCGAGGATCTCGCATCTTTACTTTTTTGTAAAAGTATGGTATATCTAAAGATAGATATCGCTCCTGTGTTTAACTGTTATCATCAGCCAAGATAGAGAGTTAAATTAAATATGACTCTGCCAGCTTTTAAAAGCTATTTCTGAAATATTTGGTAGAAAATATTCTCCTAAACTTTTTCTCAAAAAGTGAAAAAAATAATGCTCATAAAGCATTAAAAAAATTCCCGCTTGTTGTTTTTTTGGGCGGCCAGGAGAGAGATTGAATATTCATATCTTTTCCGTTTATAAAAACAGTATAACGAGCCGAGAGAGAAAGTTTTACGAGCAGAAAGAAACTAGGTTACGTACAATTATGTACGCAGAGAAGCCGCTCACCTAAAAAATTAGGTATTTGAGCTTAAACCTGACAAAAGCTCATGTTAGGTTGGCAACTTCATATGTACGAGTGACTCTCTCCAAACGAGCCTTCATTGGAGTTTGAGGTGAAACGAGTAACGATCGCACTCAGTCTTTTTAGTCTACTCAGCAGCACTCTGGCAAGTTGCACGGCAGCTTCCCAGAACTCTCAAAACAGCACGCAAAAAAGCAACTCCGAACTTTCATCAGTTGCTGTAGCAGTCCGCGACCTCGGCAATCCATTCTTCGTACAAGTTGGCAAGGGCGCCGAGGCCGAAGCCAAGAAAATCGGCGGTGCAAACGTGAGGACAACTCTCGTTTCCAGCGGCGATGATTTAAATCAGCAATTCAATCAAATCGAAAACTTTATTGCCTCTAAGGTCAGCATGATTGTACTCAATGCTGCCGACACCAAAGGCATTGCACCCGCTGTTGAAAAAGCCAAGCAAGCCGGAATTCCGATAATTGCAGTTGATACCGCCGCCGAGGGAGGCGTTGATGCCACAGTTACTTCAAATAACGTGCAAGCTGGCGAAGTAAGCTGTCAATATATAGCCGATCGCTTGCAAGGAAAAGGCAGCGTGGTGATTATCAACGGGCCTCCCGTCGCTTCAGTAGTCGAGCGAGTTCAGGGGTGCCAAAGTGTCTTCTCCAAATATCCAAATCTCAAGGTTCTTTCCAAAGATCAGAACGCAGAAGGCAGCCGCGATGGCGGGTTGAGAGTGATGAGCGATTTGCTTACTTCCTTCCCAAAAATAGATGCTGTTTTTGCAATTAATGATCCCTGTGCCATTGGTGCAGAATTAGCAGCCAAACAAGCACAAAGGAGCGAATTCTTTATTGTGGGAGTCGATGGTGCACCTGAAGCTTTAGATGCACTCAAGCAGAACAACAGTTTATTTGTGGCTACAGCAGCTCAAGATCCATTTCGCATGGCAGCCAAAGCCGTTGAAGTCGGTAACGACATTCTCAAAGGAAAAAAGCCAGCCAATCCAAACATTCTGATTCCAGTCGCGCTGATTACTCGCGAAAACGTCAATCAACATAAAGGCTGGACAAGCGAGTGACCATTAGTGTCAACTTAAGCTGTCAGTCCGCCAGTCCGCCAGGGACTGAAGTCCCTGGCTAATAGCTAAAGTCCTCGCTCAGAGGACTCAGAAGAAGACTTTTCAAACTCATTAGATCTCTCCCAAAAAGCCTGTCAAGAACAGGCATATTGCCTGTTCCACAAGAATTATGGGAGATGTCTATTAGTCCTCATAGCGAGGACTTTAGCTTTGAGGCAGGGGTTTCAACCCCTGCCGTACTGGGGGAAAGAGCGTGGAAAGTTGGCATCAATGGCAAGTGACATCCTCCTACACCAAATCTACGATGGTAAATAGCACTCAAGATTCAATTAAAATTAAGCCCGTACTCGAAATGCAAGGTATTACAAAAACCTTTCACGGTTTTACAGCTTTGCACGATGTAAATATCACCGTTTACCCAGGCGAAGTCCACGCCCTGATGGGGGAAAACGGTGCGGGCAAAAGTACGCTGATGAAAATTCTGGCGGGAGCCTACATAGCCGATGCAGGCGAAATCAAAATAGACGGTCAAGCTGTGAAAATGACAGACCCCCGTCAAGCTAGAGATTTGGGAATAGCCATTATTTATCAAGAGCTAAATCTCGCCCCCAATCTAACAGTTGCTGAAAACATTTTTATGGGTAGTGAGCTTACCAAAGGAGGTACTCTCATTGACCAAGATGGAATGCGGCGTAGGGCCGCTGAGGTATTAACAAACCTCGACGCAAGTTTTGATGCTGGAGACCTAGTTTCCACACTTTCCATTGCCGAACAGCAGCAAGTCGAAATAGCTAGGGCCCTCAAAGATCGGAGCCGAATTTTAGTAATGGACGAGCCGACAGCGGCGCTTTCAGACCGCGAAACAGAGAAGCTTTTTGAAGTGGTTCGCCGCTTGCGGAATGAAGGCATTGCTATTATTTACATCAGCCACCGGATGGAAGAGATTTATGCTCTTGCCGATCGCGTGAGCGTCATCCGAGATGGCGGATATATTGGCTCTCTGGAAAAGCACGAAATTTCGGCCGATCGCCTAGTCGAAATGATGGTGGGTCGTTCTTTACAGGATTTATACGAACATAAGCGTCAAACAACTCTGGGTTCAGTTGTTCTGGAGGTAACAAACTTAAGCGACGGCCGCAAAGTAAAGCCGGCCACTTTTCAACTTCATGCAGGCGAAATTGTGGGTTTAGCGGGTTTAGTTGGCGCCGGCAGAACAGAACTTGCCCGCCTGATTTTTGGTGCCGATCGCAAGACAAGCGGTGAAATCAAACTGGCAGGTCGTAATCTCAATATTTCTGAACCAACCCATGCAATTGAATCAGGAATTGCCTATGTACCCGAAGATATCAAAGAGCGACCTTCATTAAACATCTTGAACCCAGATGATGCAATTGAAGCAGGAATTGCCTATGTACCCGAAGACCGCAAAAATCTCGGTTTATTTCTAGACATGAGTTCGGGGGAAAATATCACGCTAAATATTTTGGATCGAGAGACAAAAGCTGGCATAATCAATTCCAAAAACCTGGCCAGAGTTGTGACTGATGCCATTAAAGACTTAGGAATTCGTCTTGCCAGTCCCAGCATCAGGGCAATGGATTTATCTGGGGGAAATCAGCAGAAGTTATTACTAGCACGTTGGTTAGCCATTAATCCAAAGGTCCTTTTGCTTGATGAACCAACGCGAGGTGTGGACATTGGCGCAAAAAGCGAAATTTATCGAATTATTAGCGAGCTGGCAGCAAAGGGTGTAGCTATTTTGATGATTTCCAGCGAGTTGCCGGAAATTGTGGGAATGAGCGATCGCGTCTTAGTGATGCGAGCAGGAAGCCTCGTCGGTGAAGTAGGCGGATCGACAGGCGAAGCAATTACGCAAGAGAACATTATGGCTTATGCCACCGGGGCAACAGAGGTAAAAAAATCATGAGTCAAACAGAAGCAAAAAGCACCAGAAATCAATCAAGCGATCGCCAAAAAGCAAGTAAAGCTCAAGCTTGGAGAAATTTTATCCAAGTAGCCGGCATCCTGCCGATTTTGATTGCCATCTGTATAATTTTTTCCCTGGTAACGCCCAACTTTCTTTCATTAGGAAATTTGATCAACGTCATTCGGCAAGCGTCGATCAACATTGTCCTAGCTACTGGCATGACTTTTGTGATTTTGACGGGCGGGATTGACCTTTCGGTCGGGTCAATTTTGGGCGTGACTGCCGTTGTCGGGGTACTGGTTTCCTTAGTTCCTGGTCTCGGTTGGTTTGCCGTACCGGCTGCGTTAATAGCCGGAGTATTTTTGGGATTGCTTAACGGCTCGCTAATTGCCTATTTAGGTTTGCCTCCGTTCATCGTCACCCTGGGTTCTTACACAGCTTTGCGGGGAGTTGCTTATTTAGTAGCTAACGGCACTACCGTTATCAATAGAAATCTGAATTTTGCTTGGATAGGTAACAGCTATGTTGGCCCTATTCCCTGGTTGGTTATTATCGCTTTTCTCGCAGTTTTAGCGAGTTGGTTTGTCTTGCGGCGGACTGTTCTAGGGAGGCATATTTACGCCGTGGGAGGCAACATTCGGGCAGCACGATTGACAGGTATTAAGGTGAGTCGGGTGCTGTTATTTGTTTACGGTGTTAGCGGGTTGCTTTCTGGTTTAGGCGGCATTATGAGCGCATCGCGCCTCTACAGTGCGACGGGGATGTTGGGGCAAGGCTACGAATTAGATGCGATCGCTGCTGTAATTTTGGGAGGAACAAGTTTCACAGGTGGAATTGGCACTATTTGGGGTACTTTGCTGGGGGCTTTAATTATTGCCCTGCTCAACAATGGACTAACTCTCATGAACGTGTCTTTCTTCTGGCAGTTAGTTGTCAAAGGTCTGGTGATAATTATCGCAGTGACGATTGACAAAGTTCGCACCGGTTCAAGCGCAGCTTAATATTGCTAATTCGGTCGATCGGTTCCTTATGCGGAGCTTTGTCCTATGCAGATCCAGCATTTTTCTCACCTGATTACTGCTTTTATCCTGGGTTCACCTGCTCTATTTCTACTAACATCATTCCCAAGTCTTGCTGCACCAATTGATAGATTAGTTGCTCCTGAACCGTTAAATACCTTGGCAGAAGACCCCTTCGCGCAGGTGAACTCTGTCTCTCAACTCTCGGATGTAAAACCAACTGACTGGGCGTTTCAGGCGCTGCAATCTCTAGTAGAACGCTACGGCTGCATTGTCGGTTATCCCGACGGAACTTACAGAGGAAACCGGGCGCTGACGCGGTACGAATTTGCAGCAGGATTGAATAGCTGTCTCGATCGAGTCAGCGAACTAATTGCCACAGGAACAACCAACCAGATTACTGGGGAAGATTTAGCGATCGTCCAAAAACTGCAAGCAGAATTTGCCACTGAATTATCTGTGTTGCGTGGTCGAGTCGATACTCTCGATGCACGCACAGCCGAACTAGAAGCGCATCAGTTCTCGACTACGACGAAGCTGAATGCGGAAATTATCGTGGTGGTAACAGATACCTCCGGTAACAGTGTAGGGGATTCGCGCGATCGCACCAGCACTATTGTTGCCAACCGGGGGCGATTAAATTTTGAAACCAGCTTCACCGGTCGCGATATGCTGAGAACCCGTTTGGAATTCGGCAACTTGGGCAGGATTGCCGACAAGACGGGTACAAATATGACGGCCTTGAACTTTGATGGCAATGTCGATAACACAATCACCGTCCCTCACGTATTGTATGTGACCCCGCTGACTTCTAATCTCTGGCTGACCGTCGGCCCGACAGGTGTCGGGTATCCCGATATTACGGATTTGCTGACTCCTCCCACGATCGCCAGCGATAGTGAGGGAATTCCCTCGAAGTTCGGACAATACAATCCCCTCTACCGCCGGGGAGGTGGCGGTGCTGCTGTCAACTGGACGATCGTCAAAAACCTCACCCTGACTGTGGGCTATGTCGCCGGCAATCCCAATCTCTCGCAGCAAAGTAACGGTTTATTCAACGGTTCCTACAATGCTCTGGTTCAGCTTGCCTACCGGGGCGATCGCGGAGCCATTGGCGTAGCCTATTCTCGTACCTTTGCACCCAGCGGTAAAGCCGACCTCACCGGCGGTACGGGCAGTTTTCTGGCTGCGCGACCGTTTGGGGACAATATTGCTACATCCAGCGATTCTGTAGGCGTACAAGGATTCTACCGCCTTGCTCCCCGGTTGCAAGTTCACGGTTGGGGCGTTTATACTCGCGCCAATGCCGAAAATTCCGGTGTTAGCAGCGTTTCTGATGGTAGAGGCGGCGTGGTTTTGCTAAATGTTGACCGGGACGATCGCGCCGATATTGTGTATGCAGCGATCGGGATCAGTTTCCCAGATGTGGGAGGTGAAGGCAACCTACCGGGGATTTTGGTGGGTTTGCCCGGTCGCGTGACCAGCAGTAATGTGCGCCGCGAGCGAGATACTTCCTATCACATTGAAGCCTTCTATCGCTTTCAGGTCAACGACAACATTTCTATCACCCCTGCTGCTTGGGTCGTTGTTAATCCTGAGAATGACAGCCGCAACGACACTCAATGGGTTTGGTTGCTCCGCACAGGCTTTAACTTTTAACCGGAAAGATATTTTAGTAACCTAGTCCTGGACGCAAAAACCCAATTTCTTGACGTAATTGTCTCATTTGAGACGATAATCACGAGAAACCGGGTTTTTTAGACTGATAGTGCATCCAGGGCTTTAATTCCATGCTACAAAACAAAAAACCCCTACCATCGCTGGCTGGGGTAGAAAATTATCAGGGTGCATCTACTAATATTTGCAACTATAACATACATCTGTGGGGTGTCACCCCTTAAGGGTGACACCCAACGAAAATTTACAATCAGAATAAGTTATTGTTTGCTCTGCAAACTATTAACAAAACTTCTATATTATCTCGTTCTGTCCCAGCCGATCTAAAATTTAAGATTTAGAATAAATCTGTGCTAGACCTCAAATTAATCCGAGAAAACCCGCAAGCCGTGCAAGAAAGCCTCAACCTGCGCGGAGGTAACTATGAAATCGAGCCGATTTTGCAATTAGACAAACAGCAGCGGGAGTTGGAAGGCAAGCGATCGCAACTGCAAGCCCGCAGCAACGAAATTGCCAAACTCATCGGTCAAAAAAGAAAATCGGGTTTAACCCTCGAATCTCCCGAAATTCAGGAACTGCAGGCAGAAGGCAACGCAGTCGGCACCGAGTCGAACGAACTGCAAGCACAGGAAAAAGACCTAAAAGCTCAAATAGAAGCTTTATTGCTACCGCTGCCAAACTTGCCGGCTTCCTCAACGCCGATCGGCAAAAATGAAGAGGAAAACGTCGAAATCCGGCGCTGGGGAGACGAATACATTCCCCAAAATCCCGGTATTTTACCGCACTGGGAAATCGGCGAGAAATTAGGAATTATCAACTTTGAACGGGCCGTAAAAATCGCTCAGCCCCGCTTTGTGAGCTTAATTGGATCTGGTGCAGCCCTGGAAAGAGCGATAATTCAATTTATGCTCGACCGCCACACACAAGCCGGTTATGTAGAAGTAATTCCCCCATTTTTAGTTAACACCGAATCTCTCACAGCTACGGGTCAATTACCCAAATTTGCTGAAGAAAGTTTCAAGTGCGACCAAGATGATTTGTGGTTAATTCCTACTTCGGAAGTTCCGGTTGTCAATTTGTACAGAGGTGAAATTTTGACAGCAGAACAGTTGCCAATTTATCACTGTTCTTACACTCCTTGTTTTCGCCGCGAAGCTGGCAGTTACGGCAAAGATACGCGGGGATTAATTCGACTGCACCAATTTAATAAAGTTGAATTGGTAAAACTCGTGCATCCGAGTACCTCCGAGGCAGAGCACGAAAAGTTAGTGCAGGATGCTGAGGGAGTTTTGCAGGCGCTGAAATTGCCTTATCGGGCGATCGCGCTGTGTACCGGCGACTTGGGTTTCGCGGCGACAAAAACCTACGATTTAGAGGTGTGGCTGCCATCTGCGGGCAAATACCGCGAGATTTCCAGTTGTTCCAACGTCGCAGATTTTCAGGCGCGGCGGGCAAATATTCGCTTTAAAGAAGCGGGTAAAAAAGGCACTCAATTCGTTCACGCGCTGAACGGTTCCGGTTTAGCTGTGGGCCGGACAATGGCGGCTATTTTGGAGAATTACCAGCAGCCAGACGGAACTGTAAAAGTGCCGGAAGCTTTACAACCCTATTTGGGACGGGAAGTTTTATAGACAAGTTTGTAGTTATATCAAATCTGTTAGCCTGGGAATTATTCCTCTCTCTATTCTCGACCTCTGCGTGAATCTGCGTGAATCCATTGTAATCGGCAGTTCAGAAATTCTCTTTTTTTGACCGCAGATGAGGGCGGATTAACGCGGATTAACGCAGATGAATTAGAGCGATTCCGGTTGCACCGTTCGTGGTTGAATGTTGACTGGACTTTACGCCCGACGATGCTACCGGATTTGATATTACTGGGCGATTGAAATCGATCCTACACAAACTTTCGTCCCAGCAGAAGCGGACTAAAAAATAACTTAAAACGCGAATGCTATTATATCCCCGACAACTTCGGCTAAGTCGGGGTTCCGGGTGTTCTATGTTTGAGCGACTTCTTCCTTCTTCTACTTACAGTTGGAGCAACGCTTCTTTGATATTTAATGCTAAAAATCTATCTAATGCTAGATACATCCAATAAACAGATAACTGGCTATCGCTGCTAGTCTTTTGAAATCCCAAAGCCAGGGCCTGTTTTTCGTACATGGGGTGAATCATCAGCGTGTACAAGTCGCAAAGATTGGGAAAATCTGTTTGCATTTCGCCTAAAACTTTCTGTGTGTCTTCCAGAAAAGTAATCCGGTATTCTGACAAATACTGCGGCTCGATCATCCAACTGCGGACAAATACTGACTGGCAATTTTGATCTCCTGGTAAGGCCATATTGAAAGGATCTATATCGGAAATAGAACTTAAATGAAGGCTTTTGCTAGGAGCGTTAAAAAAATTGACTTCCGATTCGCTAACTGTGGGATAAAGTAAGTAAAACCCGACTGGATTGAGGTTATCTGAGCGCCGCAAAACTCGCATTCCCTTTGAGTATTTACTGGCCAAAAGCCGCAGTATTTTAGCAATTTTGTGGGGGACGGTGTTAGTGTTTCGGTTCATCCAGTTGTAATTGGTCGCTAATAAATTGGCAACGGGAATCGCGTCGCACCGAGGGTCAAAATTATCTAATTCCAGTTGGACGGGATTTTGAGATTCGGGGAAATTTAAAAGTTCTGGAACGGGTTGAATTTCAATTTCGGTAGTGTTACCGTCAAAATGTTTTTTAATTAATCCCAGGGCTGCTAATTTATCTAACATCATTCCGGCGGCGCGATCGCTCCCGCGGTCGGAATCGGAGTAAAATAGTTCGGCGGCTTCCCGGTGAGTGCACTGCACTTCTGTTGCTGGCACTTCCAGTTTCGCCAGCGGCGGTTTGAGGCGGGGCTGATTTTCCTGAAGCTGTTTCACCAATAAATAAATCCACAGCCTGATAAAGCATTCAGCCCTAGTGCGAGTTACGCCGACTCGTTTCATCAACAGCGAGACAGCCGTGCGGCGTTGAGATTGAGAATACCAAACATTTATTTCTTCAAAATCCATTGTAGTTGCCAAGCAGTGAAGGAACTCTACTTACATATTGGCTCACTTTCCCAAAAAACTTCACCATGCTTCAGGTGACTTGTGCTCGCTGTTGCTCGATTTCTGTGATTTCGAGAACCTTAACAAGATGGCTAGTTTCTCGTTGCAACTTCACTAAGCTGTTCTGCATTTAAACTACACAGTCAAAATTTGATAAAGTTCTTGTGGGGTGGGCCAGACAGCCCGCACAAAAAATGCAATTTAGATGTAGAACAGCTTATTTGAAGCAGAGACTTCAGTGCAAGCGTGAAAACCCCTGCCTTTCGATACAGAATTTCTGCGCTGGATGCTCTCCGACGGTGCCGGATCGTTGTTGCTGCCAAAACATCTCAACTCCAGGGGAATTATAGCCTTTCTCGGAAAGATGAGGTACTCTCGGGCATAGGGAATAGGGCATAGGGAATAGGACATACCTCAATTTTTTGAGAACCGCTGTAGTTTAAAAATAGAATGGATTGAACTCGTTTCTCACGCCAACGCCTATCCCGTTTGTATTTATTCAGGATTCTAAAAGCTGGTTGGATTATTCTTCCTACCTCGATGCAGCCACAGCGGGAGCTTTTGACTTGCGGCAAAAAAATATTCGCTTGCTGAACAATATAAGGAAATTAGGTGTTGAAGGTTGGCTGCGGTTGATTAAAGCCGGGAAAGTTTGTCCGCAGGAAATCGACTGGCTGCTGTGCCACTATTCGTCTCACTTTTTATTGGGATAAATTGTAGAACTTCTCGCACAAGCAGGCTGCATGATTCCTGAAGAAAACTGGTTTACCAACGGGAGCATCTCAATGAAACCAGCCCAGCTATAAATTGGAGCTTTTAGGCTCTATTGCTGCGAGTAAATAGTCAGAATAAAGGAGCAAAAATAAGTGTTTGTACAAATAGGATATCCTCCTTATAAACTTATAAATTTAGGCAAATAGAGGTGGTTCCTAGATTTATTTAATGCTATAAAGAATGTTCAATTTTGGCAAGTTGCAGCCAGGGCAGAAAATGTTTGTTTTCGTCCCAGAAAGCTGCCGTTTTACAACGGCATACATGATGTTATTTGCTAGGAAAAATCCCAATAAACCTATGATTTTTAAAATTTATAACTTTCTTGAGTTTCCCGACTATTCGACTCTCGAAAGCGTTAAACCGGAAGAACCAAACTCTCCGCAAGCTTATTCCTTGCGGGAGTTAGTATGGATTTGGCTGATGTCAGCGATATTACCGGAAATTTCGACTGGAATCATGTAATTGTCAACCGCCATCCGCTAGGGCAAAACAGTCGGTTTAATGCGGCACGCGACTTGTTTTTGCACGGGACAAGGAAATATTTCTAGCGATATTTGGAACTACAAAAAGAGATGAAATAAGCTGCGATTAAATAACCCTAAATACCGTAGGGGCGGGTTGTGCCAATAATATTTATTTAATAACAGCAAACAATCTACCTAAACCCGCCCCACGCAACTAATAATCTACATCAACCATTTATTTGATATAATAAAAAAATGTATATTCCACTTGACCGTTGAGCGGGGCGGGATTACGAGATTGTTGATTTTAGGCAGAGATGGTTGGTAAAACCCGCCCCTACGCAATCGGAAATTATAGTTTATCTTTCAGGTATAAAATTAATAGGAGAAGTCAAGCTGCTCCTAGCTGTGCTTGTTCTACTGCTTGGGGCAAAGTCGGATTTACCACAATCCATTTGCCTGTAATCGGGTCGCGATAAGTAATAAACGGATTAGATTTTAAAGGTTGACTGCAAGGTTTAGCGGCCATTTCTACACACTCCCAATAACTGGTATTGAATAACTACTACAACACCATACTTTTAATAATCGGATATTTTGCCTAAAATCCGCGTGATTTCTAGCTCAACAATAGGTGATATTTTAGGTATGTTTTGGTGACAGAAAACACGGCATAATGTGATTTAAAACTGCGTTGGCAGTGAGCCGTATCACCAAAAACCTTCCGTAAAAAAAATCTGCCTTCTGGTTTTTACCTTCTACCTTTAAGATGGCCACTATTTTCAGTATACATCTGATATTATTAAGTAAGGTAAAGACGTTTATCAGAGATCCCCTCACAAACTTATGGTGCTATTTGGATTTGGCAAAAAGTCGAGCCTGCCCTCTCCCCAAGAGGCCTTGCCGGGACGGGCAGAGTCGATGCCGGTACCGGCAAGTCACTTTGTTAACGGCAATCCGCTCAAACCTCCCTTTCCAAACGGTATGGAGACTGCCTTGTTTGGCTTGGGCTGTTTTTGGGGAGCGGAACGCAAATTTTGGCAGCAAAATGGAGTTTTTTCGACGGCTGTTGGCTACGCGGCCGGGATTACTCCGAATCCTACTTACAACGAAGTTTGCAGCGGGATGACGGGGCATAATGAAGTAGTTCTAGTTGTGTTCGATCCCAAAGTAATTAGTTACGAAACGCTGCTAAAAGTTTTTTGGGAAAGTCACAATCCTACTCAAGGAATGCGTCAGGGCAATGATTCGGGTACTCAGTACCGATCGGGCATTTACACGTATTCAGCCAGCCAAAAGCAGCTAGCTGAAGCTTCGCGCGATGCTTACCAGCAGGCTTTGAGTGCGGCCGGTTACGGCAAGATTACTACTGAAATTATTGATGCTCCTGAGTTTTATTACGCAGAAAGCTATCATCAGCAGTATCTTGCTAAAAACCCGAACGGTTATTGCGGTTTGGGCGGTACTAAGGTTTGTTTGCCTGCTATGTCTCAGGCTTAAAAATTGACCCAGCTTAGGGATAGGGACAGATAGTTCAGGACAAAACATTGTTGTGTCCTTAAAACATAGATCGGGACACAACAATGTTGTCTTCCTACAATATATCTGCTAGGCAGTTGCTCCTAGCCCGTCACAAAAAGCGGAATATGTTAGTAGTTGAAAATAGGTAAGAAATGCTGAATGCTGTTGTAATTATCAATCTACTAATATCTGGGGTCTGTTTTTATATAGCTGCGAAAGTGTGGAAAATCAGGCGGACGATCGCACGTTTAGAAATTCGGATCGCAGCAATCGAACGCTGTAGCAGCAATGTCCTCCGTATGTCGCCGGATTTCCTTGGTAAAAGGCAGCAAGGCACCCGCCAACTGCGACAGCGTTATCAACAACTGGAATTGCAACTGCAACAGGTTCAGCAACTTTTGGGATTGCTGGGTTTGGGACGGATGCTTTGGTCCAGGCGCGATCGACGTTTGAGGTAAGCTATCCTAAAACTGCCGCCCGTGCTGACTCCCTAGGGTTTTCAACAATATTTCTACCTTTGTAAAGGGCTGCGATCGGGCAAACGTACCTAAAATTGGTGTATGGAGAGAAGTTATAAAAATGTCAACTAAACGTTCAGGATTATTTATTGGCGGTTTGCTTGTGGGTTCTGCCATCGGGGCCGTGACTGGGTTGCTGATGGCACCGCGAACGGGCAAGGAGACGCGGCAGATATTGAAAAAATCGGCCGATGCTTTGCCGGAGTTAGCGGAAGATTTATCGACTAGCGTGCAGTTGCAGGCCGATAGACTTTCTGAAACTGCAATCCGAAATTGGGACGAAACTTTGATTAGACTCAAAGAGGCGATCGCGGCAGGTTTGGAAGCGACTCAGCGGGAACGCCAAACACTGACGGAAGCTGAAGCTGAAGTGAGTCCCCCGTCGCGCCCTCCCATCCGCTAAATGGCATGAAATTCTCGACCCCCAATCCCAGATTCAAGTGAGCGATCCCATATTTTGGCTAGGACTTTCGATTTTGCTAGTGGCAGTTAGCCTGACTGCTGTTTTAGTGACTTTAATACCTGCGGTGCAAGCGCTGGCACGGGCGGCCCGCAGCGTGGAAAAGCTCGCTGACACGCTTTCTCGCGAATTTCCGCCCACTTTGGAGGCGATTCGGTTGACGGGGCTGGAAATTAGCGAGTTGACGGATGATGTCAGCGAGGGAGTACAAAGTGCGGGCGAGGTTGTCAAACAGGTCGATCGAAGTATTGGTAGCGCCAAAAAGCAGGCGCAAAACGTGCAGGTAACTACTCGCAGCGTGGTGACTGGGATTAAGGCTGCTTGGAAAACTTTAACTCGCAAGCCGCCGATTTCTGGGACCAATCGCCGATCGACAGAGAGATTGTCGCCGAGTCAAAGAAGTGCGATTTCGCTGAGGGATTCGAGTTTGGAGGATAGGTATCCTGGGGGTTACGGTGCCGGTGCGAGTAATGGAGAATCGCCCAGGTTGAGGAGTAGCGAGGGTTCTGGTTTGCCGGGGGATGCTGGAGAGTTTGAGGAAGTGCGATCGAACGATTCTTGATTGCACCCAATTCCTCATCATCCCTCAACAGCACAGCCATCCCACCAGCAAGGATTCTTATCAATAAAATCCATCAAAGCATCATACTTAGGCGAACCCTTTTGTTCCACATACTCCAAAGCCCCCCAACTTCCCCACTTACTAAATGAGCTCACATCCACAAAGTGCATGAAAAGACTGCCTCCAGCTTGTTTCCAACTATTTAGTAATTGGGTGTAGATATCATACATTTCTGGACGCCTATTTAATTCCATAAAAAACTTGGTCAGTTTTTCGTTATCCTGAACTCCTTCAATACCTACAATATGTTGACCGCCCTCGTAAACAAATAACTTGAGACCTTTTTTTTGAGCCACATCTAAAAAATACTTAAAGTCATTCTCAACATCGGGCAAACTATCTTTGAACCCCGGCAATAACCCGCCCTCTCTTAGTTGCTTAAAAGCTTTGCCAAACCCGCCATCTGCGTCCTTCAACCAAGACTCTACTGTACTGACACTTTCTTTCCCGCCCAAGTTTCCGCTAAAATATCCAGCTATGGCTAGGGCATCAATACCGTGTTGATAACAAGGTTTATTGCCTTCAGCCACCCAATAGGAACACTCTAAAGAATATGTTTCTAACTCTCTCCAAGCTCTTTGAGTTCCTAACACGCAGACAACTCGATTCTTTTGGTCCCCAAAAACCCCTTTCCAGATATCGCACATTTGAGCAGTACGCATTCCGTGCCATTGCATAAAAGCATCGCCTTTATCTCCCCACTTCGCTTTACCTTGTTCCAAGGCATAATGCGATTGTGGAAATGACCAATTCCAAACCTCATTAGAATACTCTACATTAACTTTTAGCTTTGGATCTAAACTATCTTTGACCATTTTAGCAAAGTTAGTCATATATTCATCCGTAGCCTGATGCGGCATATTAAACCAGGGTTCTGCTTGGACTTTGTTAGCTAACTTCACCATAACTTCTATGGGAACATTTCCTCTGTAAGCATAGGATATACTCTCTGGTTTAGGTCTGTTTGACCAGTCTTTTTGTTCCGAACCATTTGTCGCCATCCAGTCCATAAAACGCAAGACTCTAAATTTTTTAATCTTGTCGATAAACAGCGGATTAAATATTTCACCGCTTTGATAAAGCTGTTCATCCTGGGAGTGAACAACTTTAATATTGCGGATATAGTTCCCTGTTTTCTTGGGATCGGTAGCAGTAATTGTAATCATTATGCCTCCGCCTTGTGTGGCATCTACATTAATGATATCCCTCCCGGGTTTCGACGCAGCCTCATCTTTTTTGGCATCAAAGCCATATTCGATCGCACCTTCACCCTCATAACTAACAATATATTGCCCTGAAGGATAGCGATTGGGGATTTCCCTAAGTAATAGCGTACTTACCCTAGTATATTTAGGAGCATCTTCGGGGGATGGGAGAGACTTCACCCACCCATTTTCATCAAGATTTAAAAGATTATACTCCTCTGTATCCCATTCACCTTTACAGTTTGGTTGTCCGCTGACGCATTGAGTTATCCATTGTCTAGAAGATTTGAAAGCATCTAAAAAGGGTAATTGTGTGGAGTAGTCAGCAATACCATTAAGCCCAACTCCTAAAGAAGAGCGAGAATTTGACGTATTTTGTACATCTGCACGCACAGCTACTTTGTTATCTGTTTGCCGTGCTACTGTTGGAGCAATATTAGTTGTTAAAGCCCAACAGCCGGGAATGAAAATGACAAAAATTAATAAACCCAGCACAAAGCCCAGAGCTTTGTTGTTCGATCTGATACTTAATCGAGACATAATTTTGACTGATTTTATTGTTTTAGGTAAAATCCGAGCGGTAAAACAGTTTTAATTTTGATATCTTATCAAAAAGTTCCTTCTAAAACTATCAGCTATAAGATTATTAACATTTTTGCCTCTCAGTGGAGGGGCGATCGCCCTTCTGTTAGATTAGTTACTATAGGGGCGATCGCCCATCTACTCCTCTTTATCCAAATCTTCTTTTTTCGGAGTTTCCGCAGTAGAGGGGAATTCTAGTCGAATGTTAATATCAATTGATACTGTACTTTTTTTAAACCCTATACCAACTATTTTTACTAATGCTTCTGTAGGTACAGAATTATTTATTTTAAATTCAGGAGAAGACTGAGTTTTATATCCGGCTTCCTGTAGCCGATCGCAAGTATTGCGCCAATTTCCTACAGGTTCGTTAGGTACATCTGCGAGTTTTTTAACATATTGGTATAAAGTTTTACATAAATAAACCTCTGCACTTTTGGAACTCTGAAACAGTTGGCGGGCGATTTCGGCGGGACTGCAACCGGAAAGCAATCCTCGCAGGTAAAGTTTTTCTGTTTCTGTTAGTCCCCTTCGCGATCGGGGAGAGATTTGCCGTTTAGCTTCTGCAAAAGCTTGGTACAGCCTTTCTAAATCCCAGTGTTTGGCGGCTTCGGCAAATAAATCTTCTTTTGATGCCATTTTCGGGTCTGGTGAGATGTGGCTAACGATAGCATAACGAAAATTGCTAGCGTTTGTTAGTTGTTTGCTAACAATAGGTAGTCTAGTATTAAATTACCGACTCCTAGTCTGGGGGGGTGACAAAGAGGTCTACGATATAGACTGTATAAGGGTTGCTGCCCGCATACCTTGTTGATAAAAGCGCCGTTTATTTGGAGTTAACTTCATTAACTGTTCTACCTCGTCAGAAT
>Ga0164305_10000036_pt1 | contig 35761 bp, 29 predicted proteins | sample Whisoiple_237_MG_FD_110215 | JGI IMG/M metagenome (GOLD analysis project Ga0164305, IMG submission 110215) | Soil microbial communities amended with pyrogenic organic matter from upstate New York, USA - Whitman soil sample_237_MG | ecosystem: Environmental > Terrestrial > Soil > Agricultural...
AGATTTTAGATTTTAGATTGACCCCACGGATAAATGCGGGGGCTTGAGGGTTTTCGATTTTCGATTTTGGATTGATTCCACGGATAAATCCGGGGGCTTGTACCATTAAGAAATTATTGGTCAAAGTTGCGGGTTCGACTTTAGAAGGATTGCGACAAGCAAGTTCCTATCAGCCAGATGCGATTCTTTGGGAGGTTTCTATCGGCGAAATAGATGGATTGCGATTTGTCAAACAACTAAAAAGCCAACCAGACACCCAAGGGATTCCGGTTCTGCTGCTAACTCTCAAAGCCAAATGGTCAGATTTACAACAGAGTTGGTTCCACAAATCTCAACTTGCAGTAGCGATCGTCAATCCTCTCGATCCAACTATGCTTGCCGTTGAGATTGCGAAGGTGTTGGGTTGGGATTTAGACTGAGTATCGTCTTTGGGAAGCTGGGGATTGTGGGATACAATTTCTCTCAGTTATTGCTATTTTTACGAAATCTTTCGATTTGCATCAATTCCTTAACAACCTTGTATTCTTTACCAAATCTTTATTTTTTACCTCTACATTCATAGAGTTGCTGCTTCAACACAGCTTACAGCACTTGGCAACAAAAGACAAATACACTTTGGTCGATAAAAAAGAGGTTTTTATGACAAGCTGTCCTTGCTGCACGAATCAAATGCTGCGTCACGTTCGCCACAGTCAAGTATACTGGTTTTGCCGTCATTGTTGGCAAGAAATGCCTGTTTACCCTCTTAACAGCTACGGTGCATCACTCTCTATAAATGTAGTTAGAGAGTTAAGGATTAAGAAGCCACTTTCTTCAGAGGCGGTAGTTTTAAGGTAAAATTCCATCGCACAGGCGTGAGCCCCGTGCCACAATGGAGGCGGAGGAATCAAAGGGATCTCGCACTTACGGGCTAAACCTCCTCAAAAATTGCGCCTCGCTGCTGTAGATTCACCTGCATCTCCTCATCGATTCCTGAATTGTTCCCGAATCTGGCTGACTCGACATTCGCACCGCTGAAATTAGTATTTGTTAAGTTAACTTCCAGCAAATTTGCGCCGCTCAAATTGGCACCGCTGAGGTTAGCTAAAGCCAGACTTGCTTTGTGCAAATCTGCGCCGCTTAAATCAGCATTTCCTAAGAAAGCCCCACTCAAATCTGCACCGCCGAATTTGGCATTTTGCAGGTTGGCGTCGCTGAAATCGGCATCGTTTAAGGTTGCACCCCGGAAATTGACCCGATCGAGATTTGCGCTGCTAAAATCCACTGCACTTAAAGTCGTTCCGCGCAAGCTGCTGCCCGCGAAATCTAGTGCGGGATTGAGATTGGCGATTTTGGCCAACTCCACAAAGTTGTCGCTTTGGGCCCCGATAATGCGATCGACCATTTCCTGCAATTGGGATTCAGCTTCCGGGACACTTTCTTCTTTAGGCTGTTCAATCGGAGGCAAATTGTAGGATAATAGCGCCCAACTGAGAGCAGGTTTGAGTTTATTTGCGTGCAGGTATACAGTCAGGATTCTTTCTAAAACCGAATGTTGATTAGGCGTAATTTCGTGCGGCCACAAACCCTCGGCATCTGTGAGATAAATATCTTCTTTAGCCACTTCAAAAGCCGCTGCCATCCGAAATTTTTGGGCAGCAATTTCTCCCAGCTTAGCACTTTTTAGCAAACCTTTTAATACTGATTTGCCCTGTTCTACTGCAAAAATCCAAGCTGGCGTTGTATCATCGCTGATTGTGGAAACGTGACAAAATATGCTCTCTGTTTCCTTGATTTTTTCCGCCTTCTCGCCGCCCTGAACTCCCCGCTGACTTTCGCTCACTAAAATTTCTGCACTGCTTTGAATTGGCAGGGTTTCTTCAATTGGCAAAAGCTTGAAAGAACCGACTAACTGACGTGATGCTACGGGTATTTCGCAGTTTTCTAGATGGAGTTTGAGCGTCCCGCCTTGCAGACCAAATTTGACGCGACCACCTAGCAGGGGTTCCCAATGCTCGTTAAAATTCAGGCTCAAGTGAATGTCGAGCTGCTGGGTTTGAGGTGCAACCGATGGAACTGGAATTGGTTCTAATTGCATCCACAAGCAATCTGGGTATTTGTTGTGAGACTCTAGCGATCGCATATCGGGTAGAATTGCTGGTACTACCAGCCTGTAATTGATATTTAAATTAGTTTATCATCTCTATTTTATCACAACACAGCTTTTTTTTCTGGGTAAAATTGTAAATTTTGTTTAATTTGAGCCGCAAGTCATTGGTTTTGCTGAATTTGGCTTTTTACCCAATTCCGAAAGGCTTTTACTAATTCCAAATAGTCCATTGTTTCGGCTTGTTCCAAAAATCTGACAATCTCTAATATCGGTAAGCTGGGAAATGCTAAACTGATCTCGCCCTCAACGTATTCTCCATTTTCCAATCTGTTAATTCTGAGTCGCAGTCCATTATAAATCCAAACTTCTGGCACTCCCAGATCCGCATAAACCTGCAAGCTATTTTCCGAACGGCTGGTAATATCAATTTCCACTACTAAATCCGGCGGCGGATCTTGAGTCAGGTCAATTCTTTTTTTGCCTTTAACTGCACTAATATTCTGAATGTAAAAACATTCATCCGGTTCTGCACCGCTAAGTTCAGGACGTTTGAATGTCGTGGAACCAAGGGGTTCAATTCTCACCTCTAATTCTTCCGCTAAGGTTTCAACAAATCGACCCATTATTGTTTTGAAACGTTCGTGTTCTGGAGAAGGTACCATAATTTTCAAATTGCCACGATTATATGTCAGTCGAATTTGCCGATCGCCGATTTCGGCTAGCAAAGCTTCGTAGGTTTGCCAACTGATACCCGATAGCTCGACAATTTGTTCCGGTGGAGCGAGAGTTTTAGCTGTCATAGTGCTACTTTGGTGAAGGGTTCGTAGGCGCAAGCCGGGGCGTAGCCATCGCACTTTTGCATTATATCATCGAAGGAAGCCTAGACTGGAAATACCGAAGACAAATCTAGAGACAACTCTGGAAAACCAGGAATTACCACCGTCTGATTTGGCAAAACAACTCGTTGCAATTGATAACTATAACTCCCGTTTTGTTTCTGATAAGGCTCGCTGTGCATTTCCAGTTGGTTGTCAAGCAAATTAAATATCCAATAATTAGGAATCCCTGTTTCAGCATAGAGAGGCAACTTGGTTGTGCGATCGTACTTCAACGTAGAATCGGAAACCTCAATTACCAACAAAATATCAGCAGGCTGCGGGTGAGAAGATAAATAACGATCGGCTCGATTGCGGGCAATAACAACATCAGGCTCTGGTTCGCTATCATCAGACAAAATAATTGGCTCTTGACCGCGCGCGATCGCTCGTTTTCCCACCAGCGCGTACAATTCTCCAAACAGCACCGAATTACAAACAGAGTGAAACGTACCTTTAGCAGCCATAATGATAATTTCTCCGCGAATCAATTCAACTCGCTCATCGGGAGCGAAAAATCCCAATTCTCCCAAACGGTGATATTCGGCGATCGAGAATCGTTTTGCAGTTACGGCAGTCATAGCTTTTCTTACCCTCTACAATTACCAACCTTTCCAATTAATTCTACTCAAAAATCCCGCCCCGTGCCATCAATTCAACTTTCAGGGCTTCCGAAATTCCCAGACAACCAAAAAACTTCGCATTTTTAACCACCGTATTTTTCAAATCAGCGCGGCTCAAATCAGCACCGTTTAAATTCGCGCCACTCAAATTAACACCGCTTAAATCAGCATTTTTTAAATCAGTATTTGTCAAATTTGCATTGACTAAAATCGCATTCGGTAAATAAGCACTGCTCAAATTGGCGCCGGTTAAATTTGCACCGCTCAAATTCGCCCTGGGCAGCTTTGTCCGCAAATCAGCACCGCTCAAATTGGCGCTGCTAAGTTCAGCATCCCGCAAATTAGCATTGCACAAATTAGCATCAATTAAAATAGCAGCGCTCAGCAAAGCACCGCTGAGATCGGCCAAAGTCAAATCTGCTCCCCGGAGGTTGGTTTCGCGCAAATCCGCACCGTTAAAATCAGCGTAGTGCAAGTCAAAACCGCTTAAATTAGCCCCAGCAAAATCCTCGATCGGATTCAAACCAACTGTTTCTGCAAGTTGTACAAAACTCTTATTTTTATCAATTAAAAACAGTTCCCGGACGATCGCCAATTGCTGCTGTCGGTACTCGTCGGCCTTCTCGTAATCTGCTAAATACTTGTAAGCAAGCTTCAAATACTTGAGGGCATTGCGCTCAATGCGATCGTCCTTGCAGGCGCGCGCGATCGACAACTGCTCGTGATAGCATTCGATCGCACCAGGCAAATCTCCCTTAGCATCGTAAGCTAGCGCCAAATTACCCAAAGTTTCCAACTCAGAGCGCCCGTCGCCAGTGTCCCGCGCGATCGCCAAACGCTGTTTCTGGTAATCAATAGCACCAGAAAAATCCTCCAGAGCACAGCAAGCATTGCCCAGATTTCCCAAAGCATTTGCCTCACCCCGGCGATCGCGAATTTCCCGCGCTAACACCAAATGCTGCTGGTAGCAGTCGATCGCCTGAGCGTAATTTCCCAGCGCTTCGTAAGCTACCCCCATATTACCCAGCGCCGCACCCGATCGCCGCTTATCGTCCATTGAGCGATACAGCGCCAGCGCTTGCTGCCAAGAATCCAGCGCCGCCTCAAATTGGTGCGCCTGATATTGCGAAATCCCCTGCTTGATTAGCTCGCTAGCTTGTTCGCTCATAATGTCAAAATTAGTTAATAACTAAAGTTGATATTAATCGACTCAAAGCGGTAATTGCTAATTGGTAATCGGTAATCGGGAATCGGTACGGCCAATCCCCCTCTCCCCCATCCGTATTTTCACGTCCGTGCAAAAAAAAAGACAAAAAAAAAGAGAGAGCTACCTAAGTAACTCTCTCTGCCATCAGGGTGCATCTACATAACACAATATAACACGATTGGCATGAGGGGTGTCACCCTCAAACGTAAAGATGTTGTAAAGAAATGTATATTAATTATAAAGTTACCATCCAAAGAGAAGGGCCAGAGGGCGGCGGGATCGAGGAAAACCGATCGCCCGCCGCTGTATCCGCTACACGATCCCCTTAACGACTTGCTTAGCCTGAGGCGTTAAGCTTCGCCACGAGCAGCTCGTTGGTCAATTTGGGATCGGCCCGGCCGCCCGTTTCCTTCATCACCTTGCCGACAAAAAAGCCCAGCAGCTTAGTTTTACCGGCTCGGTACTGTTCGAGCTCCTTGGGATTGGCGGCTAACACCGCATCGATCGCTCGATCGATCGCCCCAGTATCCGAAATTTGAATCAAACCCTTGCTCTCAACAAACTTCTGAGGCGAACCACCGTTTGCCAGCAACTCCGGCAAAATATCCTTAGCGATTTTGCCGCTGATCGTACCGGCATCAATTAGCCCCAACAGTTCGGCTAAATCCTGCGGTTGGAAAGGAATTTCTGCGATCGCCAGTTTTTCATTTTTCAGATAAGCAGTAATATCGCCCATCACCCAATTCGCAGCTTGTTTAGCCACAGCACCGGCGGCGATCGATTTTTCAAAATACTCCGCTACCGCTTTGTCGTCAGTCAGCACCCGCGCGTCGTAGGGAGAAAGACCGAGCTCAGTTTCGTAGCGATTGCGCTTCATTGCCGGCAATTCCGGCAGTTGAGCTTTCCAATCCTGTAATTGCTCGGCTGAAACTTTGATCGGAGGCAAATCTGGTTCCGGGAAATACCGATAATCGCTCGCACCTTCCTTAACCCGCATACTGAAAGTACACTGCTTGTTTTCATCCCACAGCCGGGTTTCTTGGATGATGGTTTCGCCATTTTCCAAAGCTTGAATTTGCCGCTCGATCTCGTAATCGATCGCCCGTTCGATCGCATTAAAAGAGTTCATATTTTTAATTTCCACCTTCGTACCGAACTCTTTTCTGCCAACGGGGCGCACCGAAATATTCACGTCGCACCGGAGCGAACCTTCCTGCATATTCCCGTCGCCAACACCGATGTAGCGCACGATCCGGCGCAATTCTTGACCGTATTCGGCAGCTTCCGCACCCGATCGCAAATCCGGTTCCGAAACAATTTCGATTAGAGGCACACCGGCGCGGTTGTAATCCACCATTGAATAAGTAGAACCGCTCAACCGATCGCTGCCGCCGTGAACCAATTTTCCGGCATCTTCCTCCATGTGCAAGCGAGTGATCCCGATTTTTTTTCTAGTAGAATTTCCCGTCTCATCCACCAGTTCAATTTCTAGCCAACCGTTAGTAGCGATCGGCAAATCGAACTGAGAAATTTGATAATTTTTCGGCAAATCGGGATAGAAATACTGCTTGCGGTCAAACTTACTGTAAGGTGCGATGGAGCAGTTGAGAGCGAGCCCTGCTTTCACCGCATACTCCAGAACTTTTTGATTTAATACTGGCAATACTCCAGGCATTCCCATACAAATTGGGTCAATGTTAGTATTTGGGGGATTGCCAAATTCTGTAGAAGAACTGGAGAAAATTTTAGTATTCGTACTCAATTGACAATGAGTTTCAAGACCGATAATGGCTTCGTACTGAGTTTTAACTGGTGCAGCAGCAGTCATAAGCGACCTACAAGACTGAATAACTTTAGATTTTATTTTAGCTTTTTATTGACCAAACTGATGGGAGATTATTTGTAGGTAGGGGCGGTTTCATTGGCGCCAACAAGCGCGTCAAACCCCAAGTCCGGCAGGGGTTTAAACCTGCAGGACTTTGAGAAAGCGTGTTTAGTTGAGACTAATGGGGCTCTGCATAGGCAACGCCTTGCTACAGATTCGCGATCGACCCAAGCCCGCAGCCACGCCAATCTCCTTTCGATCGCCCCCAAACAACAACTCTGTGCAAAAATATACTTAGGGCCAGCTCCTGCCCGCACCCTTCTCTTACCCAGGAGAGTTTTAGATCGATCGACTACGATTGCCGATCGATCTACACCCCAAATCCTTTTACTGGAAGTCTTTAATAACGCCCGCCGCCTCCAACTATCTGCTCCGCCCACCAACTAAAAATTAAAAATGTATAATTTAACAGGAAATTCTATATTTTTAATTTTTAAGCTTTTATTTTGCATTCTAAAAGTAACACTTGCCTAAGTGTCAAAACTATGCCTGAAATTCCAGTTAAAAGTGCCGCACTGTTTCAGAACAGCATCACTGAGCTAGAGCAGGCGGAATCAGCCCTCGAACTCGCTTGGAACGAACTCGAAAAACAAACAGCAGAAACCATTGCTCACATTGCCAACACCGGCTCAGCAAACACACAGGAAATTAGCGATCGCTTTGCCAGGGCGAAGCAACTCCGGCAGCAACTTCAAACTAAAATAAAAAAAGCCAACTCGCAGCGGGAATTCCACCTAGAAAACTCACCAATGGCAGTTGTAGAGTGGGACAAAGAATTTCGGGTAGTGCGGTGGTCGCCAATGGCAGAACAAATATTTGGCTGGAGTGCAGCAGAAGTAATCGGCAAATACTGGCACGAATGGTCAATAGTTTATCAAGAAGACTTCGAGCAAGTGTGCACCGTCATACATCAACTGTTACACAACAGAGAACCCCGTAACGTTTGCCGCAACCGAAATTATACTAAAGATGGCTCGGTAATTCATTGCGAATGGTACAATTCTGCACTAATCGATGAATCGGGAACAGTAGTTTCAATTCTCTCTTTTGCCAGAGACATAACCGATTGCCACCGCATTCAAGAAGAACTGCATCGGCGCCAAAAAGCTTTCAGTACCCTAGCGGAAAATGCGACCGATATCATCGCCCGGTTCGATCGAGAATTCCGCCACCTTTACATCAACCACGCAGTAGAATCAGCAACCGGAAAACCCGCCGCAGAATTGATTGGCAATAGCAACAGAGAATCAGGAATGCCACCACACTTGTGCGACCTGTGGGACCAGACTTTGTTGAAAGTTTTTGGCACCGGCAAACAAGAAACCATAGAATTTGAGTTTCCCACTCCCGAGGGCATAAAACATTACCACTGTCGAGTCATTCCCGAGTTTGCTGAAGACAATTCCGTAGAAACAGTTTTATCCATCGCCCGCGACATCACAGAACTAAAACAAGTCGAATCTCAGTTGCGACAAAGCGAATCCAAATTTAAAGCCATAGTTGATTCTAACTTGATCGGCCTAATTTTTTGGAATCTTAACGGCAGCATTACAGATGCCAATGCCGCTTTTTTAAACACGGTAAATTATACGCGGGACGAGCTGCTTGCCGGAAGAGTTAACTGGCAAGAAATGACACCACCAGAATACGTGCGTTTAGATACAGAAAAAGTTGCCGAACTGAAGGCTAGAAATACGGTTGTTCCCTTTGAAAAAGAATTTATACGCTCCGATGGTAGCCGCGTTCCGGTGATGCTGGGCAGCACATTTTTAGAAGGGACGAAGCAGTTAGGCGTCAGTTTTGTGCTGGACTTAAGCGAGCGCAAACAGGCAGAATCGGAACTGCAAAAACATCAGCAACTTTTAGAGAGTATCCTGACAACTATCCCCAACTTTCTTTACATTTACGATGCAGTAGAAAACAAAAATATTTATGCAAATGAATCAGTCACAGCCATGCTGGGATACACTCCCCAAGAATTGCAAGATTGGGGTACACATGCTATCGCTAACTTAGTTCATCCCGATGATCTGTTAAAGCTAACTACAGGTATGGAGCGACTAAAACACAGCAGGAATCCCTATGAAACGGATGACAGAGACTACAGAATCAAACACAAAAATGGGGAATGGCGCTGGGTGCACGCTCGCTCTAAAATTTTCAAAAGAACTCCAGACGGACAAATGACGCAAATTATCGGTTCCGTACTCGACATCAGCGATCGCAAACAAGCCGAAGAATCATTAAAACAGCAAAAAGAACTGCTGCAAACTATCTTCGATAACGTGCCGATCATGCTTGCTTTCTTAGATAAAAACGGTCAAATAAACTGGGTAAACCGCCACTGGGAAGAAGTGCTAGGCTGGAGTTTGGCAGAAATCAAAGACCGCGATATCTTGGCGGAATTTTATCCGCAGCCGGAATACCGTCAATATGTTTGGGATGAAATCCAAGCAGCAAATCAGAACTGGAGCGACTTCAAAACAAAAGTTAGAGACGGGCGAATTATCGACACTTCTTGGGCAAATGTTCGCCTTTCCGACGGCAGGTGTATCGGCATTGGTCAAGATATTACCGAACGCAAACGAGTAGAATCTGAACTTAAAGAACTCAACGAAACTTTAGAAGCTCAAGTCGCGCAGCGTACCGCAGAGTTAGAGACTTTTTTTGATGCTTTGCCCGATCACATTTTTGTGGTAGATCGCGAAAATATGCGCCTGTCTTTTGTCAATCAATCAGTTGCCAAAACTGCTGGATTAAATAGCAGAAAAGAGATGCAGGGTAAAACGGTTTTTGAATGTTTTTCCCCAGAAAGAGCCGCACAATACTGTCGGGAAAATTCGCAGGTATTTGAAACAGGCGAAACAATGCACTTGCAGGATAAATTTGTGAGGCCGGGTGGCACTACTTACTACGATACTTTTAAAATTCCCCTCAGAAATCTCGACGGCGAGGTTTATGCTTTAATTGGCACTTCTCGCGATATCACTGAGTTGGTAGAGACAAAACAAGCTTTGTCAGAACGTACAGAGCAATTAGAAGCTGCAAATCAAGAATTAGAATCTTTTTCTTACTCAGTTTCTCACGACCTGCGCGCACCTTTGCGACACATTTCAGGTTTTGTAGAAGCGTTGAAGCAGCGGCTAGAATTAACTGAGGCTTTGAGCGATCGCAAAATAGTTCACTATATGGAAATAATTGAAGAAAGCAGCCAAAAAATGAGCCTGTTGATTGACGGTTTGCTCGCCCTGTCGCGGGTGACTCGCACCGAGTTGAGGCAAATTCCGATCGATTTGAGCCGTTTGGTACAAAATGCGATTAAATTGACTAAACCCCCAACTGTCGCAGATCCGACCCAAACTCCCCACAGCGTTGAATTTGTCGTCGGAGATTTGCCCACAGTAATGGGAGATCCAACCTTGCTGCAACAGGTGTTCAGCAACTTGATTAGCAACGCCGTCAAGTTCAGCCGCGGACGCACTCCGGCTACAATAGTTATTGAGGGTTTACCTGATGGGACGATTTTTGTCAAGGATAACGGCGTGGGTTTTCCGATGGAATATGCCGATCGCCTATTTGGAGCCTTTCAGAGGCTGCACTCCCAGAGAGAATTTGAAGGTACGGGGATCGGTTTGGCGATCGTCCAGCGGATTATTCACCGCCACGGCGGCACGGTTTGGGCAGAAAGCCTACCTAGTCAAGGAGCCACGTTTTACTTTAAACTAGGGCAAACAATCTCAAACGGTAATATAGATTCGTAAATGAAGTGTATAAGAGTTTTAAATTCAGAATTTAAAACTCTTATACACTTCAATAAGTCACAATCGGTGAGATCATCAGAATTTTGGTGTGACAGGAGCATTCACTGTTAGGCATGGAAGCGAAAGATCTGGGCCTGGCTCTGCAAGATGCTCGTACTCCTAAAAAACGCTGTTTTAAAAATTGGGATGATCCCCAATCGGTTCTGTCAGCCCTCGACAGTCGGTGCTAAATAAAGGTCTTGCGAGTAGAGTAGAGAATTGATTTTGCTAAAAATTACTAAAAAAATCGAGATAAAACTAACAACAAAACTCAGTCTAAAAAATACTAGCAAAAACACGAATAACCAATTAAAAACCTACCCAATACCTTATGTTAGATATAAATCAGACAAACTATCTACTAAAAATGGTAGCGGAATCAACATTAAAACTGTTGATTATCGAAGACATGGCAGAAGATATGGAATTAATAGTGCTCGCCTTAGAATCGGGGGGGGTAAATTTTAAGTGCGACACTGCCGAAACAGCAACAGAGTGCAGAAAACTGCTCGAGAATTGCCAGTACGATGCTGTACTCTCAGATTACCGCCTCCCCGGCTTCAACGGTTTAGAAGTATTGAAATTAATGCAGGAATTAGGGCAAGACATACCCTTAATTTTAGTAACGGGAAGTTTGGGAGAAGAAGCGGCAGTTGAGTGCATCAAAGCCGGAATGACCGATTACGTATTAAAAGGGCGGCTGTTTAGGTTGCCAACAGTCTTAGAACGATCGCTCCAAGAATACAAAATGCGGCGCCAGCAACAAGAAGCGATCGCCCAAATTCAGCGACAAGCTCAGCGAGAAGCGATCTTCAACCGCATCCTCCAAGCCATGCGCTTCACCCTTGTACTCGACGAAGTGCTGCAAACCACCGCAGATCAACTGCACGAAGCTCTCGAAATCAGCGCCTGCGCGATCTTGCAGCCAGATGCTGAAGGCGGGATCAAAGTTCGCTACATCAGCAAAGCATCCGACAGAGAACGGTTCGTCGGGCTAAATTGCAAAGTGGCCGAGCACTACCAATCCGGGCTCGCGGCCGGGGAAACCCTGAGCATCGACGAGTTATCGACACTGTGCGCGTCGCTGCAAGAATCAGCAGAGTTGGTAGGGTTTCGCGCCGTCGCGATCGCCCCACTGCTCTACCAGCAGTCATTTTTGGGAGGGATTAGCCTCTATCAGTGCGATCGGGCGCGCTCTTGGAGCGCAGAAGAACTGTCGCTACTCAAAGCCATAGCCGATCAGTGCGCGATCGCGATCCACCAAGCCGAACTCTACCAACAAGCCCAAACCGAACTTGCAGAACGCAAGCGCGCCGAAGCAGCAGTCTGCGGCATCCAGCAGCAGCTAGCCACAATGGCAGCCAACATTCCCGGCTCAGTCTACCGCACCGTGCTGCATCCAGATGGCACAATGTCCATGCCCTACATCAGTCCGGGGGTGCGCGAAGTTACTGGGTTCGCGGCCGAAGAAGTGATTTCGCACCCGGAACTCTTGACCGAAATCATCCATCCAGAGGACAAAAGCTCGTGTCACAGCCGCGTAGCAGCATCGAGAGCGAGTCTTTTGCCGTGCGATCGCCAGTACCGCATCGTTCTGAGATCTGGGGAGGTCAAGTGGGTACAAGACAGCGCTAAATTTTCCAAAAACGAAAACGGCGACGTAATTATAGACGGAGTAGCCCTCGACATCAGCGATCGCAAACAAGCAGAATCAGCCCTGCGCCAAAGCGAACAGCGATTTCGCTCGCTGATTGAAAACGCCACAGACATCACGATCATTCTCGACGCCGAAGGAATCTTCCGCTACATCAGCCCTTCGGTTAAGCGAATTTTAGGATACGCGCCCCACCAGGCGATCGGGCGCAGCGCCTTAGAAATAGTTCACCCCGACGACTGCGCCACGATCGCCGAAACCCTCCACAAAGCCATTGACAACCCCAAAAGAAGCCAGAGCCCAGTTGAGTACCGAGTCCGCCACCGCAACGGTTCCTGGTGTTATGTAGAAGCTGTAGCCACCAATTTGCTGTACGATCCCGCAGTCAAGGGAATCGTGATTAACTGTCACGACATCACTCAGCGCAAACTCGCCGAAGAACAACTGCTGCACGATGCTTTTCACGACGCCCTCACCGGATTGCCCAACCGATCGCTATTTACCGATCGGCTCGAACACGCTCTGAGGCTGGCCCAACGGCGCAAAGACTACTTGTTTGCCGTGCTGTTTCTCGATTTAGATAGATTTAAAGTAGTCAACGATTCCCTCGGCCACGCCATCGGCGATCAATTGCTAGTATCGATCGCGCGGCGTCTGGAAGCTTGTATGAGGCCCGGAGATACAGTGGCCCGCCTCGGAGGAGACGAGTTCGTGCTGTTGCTAGAAGACATCGATGGCATCAATGAAGCTACCACCATTGTCAACCGCCTGCAAAAGAAAATCACCTCCCCTATCCTTCTAGACGGACACGAAGTATTTATCACCGCCAGCATCGGCATAGCTTTGAGTTCTGGCCAATACCAGGAACCGACAACCCTGCTGCGCGATGCCGACACAGCAATGTACCGCGCCAAAGAACTCGGCAGAGCCCGACACGAAGTTTTCAACAGTTCCATGCACGCCCACGCTTTGCGGCTGTTGCAGCTAGAAAACGACCTGCGGCGGGCGATCGAATCAATTAAAGAGCCGGCCAGAGAAGAAGACTTTCTCCCATCCCCCGAATCAGCCTTGCCTCCCTTATCCGCAGCGCCCCAGTTTATTATTCACTACCAGCCGATCGTGTCGATCGCCAATAACACAATTACCAGTTTTGAGGCCCTAGTGCGCTGGCAGCATCCAGAACGCGGCTTAGTTTCCCCTGGCGAATTCATCACCATCGCCGAAGAAACCGGCTTGATCGTACCCCTCGGCCGCTGGGTACTCCGCACAGCTTGCCACCAAATCCGCCAGTGGCAGCAGCTATTTCCCAGCAACCCCCCGTTGAGCGTTAGCGTCAACATTTCTGTCAAACAGTTTTCTCAGCCAGATTTAATCGAATACATCGACCAAGTTCTCGCAGAAACTCACCTCGACGGCAGCAGTTTAAAACTAGAAATTACCGAAAGCGTACTCATAGAAAATTCCGAATCAGTAACAGCAATGCTGGTGCAGCTCAGAACCCGAAACATACACTTGTGCATTGACGACTTCGGCACCGGCTATTCATCGCTCTCCTACCTGCACCGCTTCCCCACCAATACCTTAAAAATAGACCGCTCTTTTGTTAGCAGGATGGGAGGTGAGTTCGATTTCAGTAAAGGAGGCATTGACCCGACAGAAATTGTGCGCTCGATCGTTACTTTGTCCCACAATTTAGGCATGGATGTAGTAGCCGAAGGAGTCGAAGAAGCCTCGCAACTATCTATACTAAAAGGGTTAAAATGTGAGTACGCCCAGGGATTCTTTTTCTCAAAGGCAGTAGACTCTCAAACAGCAGCAGCCCTAATCAGACAGCAAGCAGAAAATCAGAATTTGCTGACATTTAGTTTGTTAGAGAAAGGCCATTAAAAAAACACGGCATTTTGTGAGTCCCGTTTCAGCATAAAATCTTAAAATATTTTAAAGCTGTGCCTAACTGGCGGCAGTTAATAACTACGGCATCCAAATCACTGTCAACGACCCAGGTCTCAAGACACGCTTGCTTCGGGCCTAAGACTTAAACCATAGTTGACCAGATGCGTACCTGCCTACTACGTTAACGGTAAGAGCCGGACTAAATCGCCAAATAGTTTGTTAAACTTATCCATAGTTAATTTCCCGGAGGAAGTTCTATTGTGTTTGCCATCAAAAGAGCGCTAAAACTAAATAACAACGAAGCGACCTTGATGGCAAAACACGCGGGATTTAGGCGGGTTGTGTTTAACTTTGGGTTAAGCCTTCGCACTCAAATGTACAGCGAAAGCAAGCTTTCTGACTCTAAAGTAATTAATGAAATTAAAAAGGTTTTGACAAATCACGTCAAAAAACAACCTGAATTTGCTTGGATGAATCAGCTATCGAGCCGAGTCTACCAAAATGCTTTAATTGACTTAAAAGATGCGTTTAGTCGGTATCGTTCAGGTGCGTCGGGTCATCCCAGGTTTGCAAGCCGCCGAGACGGTCAATCCTTTAGGGTTGATTCATCTAATGGAAAAGTTCTTCTAAGTGCTGGAAATACGATCGAGATTCCCACGCTCGGAACATTTCGACTGCACGAACCGCTGGAATGCAGTTTCGTTTCTCAGACTTTCACTTTGTCAAAAGAAGGAAATCGCTGGTTTGTATCGTTCTGTGTTGACGCAGAACACTTACCATTTGAGCAAACTCAAGAATCGGTAGGAATTGACCTAGGGGTTAAATATGCGGCCACTCTGTCAAACCAGCAAGTTTTTGAGCCACCAAAACCCCTGAAGCAAGCGAAAACCAAGCTTGCCAGATTGCAGCGCCAAGCTTCAAAACAGGTAAAAGGTTCTAACAACCAGCGCAAAACCTACAAGAAAATCAGTCGAATTCACGCGCGGATAGCTTGCATTCGCTCATACTTTTTACACAAGCTGACGACTTACTTAGCTAAAACTTTCAAGCTGATTAAGATTGAAGACTTGAATGTAAAAGGGATGATGGCAAACCACAAACTGGCTGGGGCAATATCTGACCTAGGTTTTTATGAATTCAAGCGTCAGCTCGACTATAAGTGCAAAATGTATGGCTCGAAGTTGGTGCTAGTAGACCAGTGGTTTCCTAGTTCTAAAATTTGCTCGAATTGTGGCAACAAAAAAGATATACCACTAATCGTTAGGACTTATGATTGTCCGGTTTGTGGTATATCGATTGACCGCGATTTGAACGCAAGTATCAACATTTTAAATTGGGAACCCTCGGCTTGAGGGGGATAGCCTACTTATCTTGGGATAGCCGACTACCCAATAGCGTAGGAAGTGAACACTGAACAACTAAAGACGACTTTAGAAAAGTTTAGGCAAGTTTTACGAAGCAGTTAAAGACCTACCAGGGAATGCGAAGCTAGTTCCTTGCCAAGCGAAATTTAGGATTAAATAGACTTATGGGGTTAAATCAGTGTCCTAAATATAGTATCGGCCCTTAACGAAGGCGCAAGCTAACATTACCCATCTTATAGAGGCTCCGGATGCAGCGAACATTATGCGTACAGGATTGCGAGGTTTGATGTGGTAATTGTCCCACTGAAAGTACATTACAAAAGTACACTCCCATCTAGCAATCCCCGTGTAATCGAAAGATTCACGGCGGTTCAAACCGCCGACCCGTTTCCCTCTCAGGTCTAAAGACGCTGAGGAACCCACTTACGGAATTTTTTTTTTATGACTATTGGCTACCTCGCCCTCGTTCTCCACGCCCACTTGCCTTTTGTCCGCCACCCCGAAAGCGACTACGTTTTAGAAGAAGAATGGCTGTTTGAGGCGATCGCGGAAACCTACATTCCCCTGCTGCAAGTCTTTGAAGGGCTCAAGCGCGACGGCATCGACTTTAAAATTACCATGAGCATGACGCCGCCCTTGGTGGCAATGCTGCGCGATCCCTTGCTGCAAGACCGTTTCGACGACCACTTGGCTAAACTCGAAGAATTAGCCGATCTCGAAATCGAACACAATAGCGGCAACGGTCACCTCCGCTACTTGGCAGAACATTACGCCGCCCATTTCTCTCAAGTCCGCAACTTTTGGGAAAAGTACGATCGAGATTTAGTCAAAGCCTTCAAAGAACACCAAGATACCAACAACCTCGAAATCATCACCTGCGGTGCCACCCACGGCTACCTACCGCTGATGAAAATGTACCCCGAAGCAGTTTGGGCACAAATTCAAGTAGCTTGCGACAACTACGAAGCAAACTTCGGCCGCCGACCAAAAGGCATTTGGCTGCCCGAATGCGCCTACTATGAAGGCTTAGAGCGGATGTTAGCCGACGCCGGCCTCCGCTACTTTCTCACAGACGGTCACGGCATCCTCTACGCCCGCCCGCGTCCCCGCTACGGCAGCTACGCCCCAATTTTCACCGAATGCGGAGTCGCAGCCTTCGGCCGGGATCACGAATCCTCGCAGCAGGTTTGGTCTTCCGAAGTCGGCTATCCAGGGGCCGCCGAATACCGCGAATTCTACAAAGATTTGGGCTGGGAAGCTGACTACGATTACATTAAGCCCTACATCATGCCCAACGGCCAGCGGAAAAATACCGGGATTAAATATCACAAAATCACCGGTCGCGGATTGGGTTTAGGCGATAAACAGTTGTACGATCCTTACTGGGCACGGGAAAAAGCAGCCGAACACGCCAGCAACTTTGCTTTCAACCGGGAACGCCAAGTCGAACACCTCAACGGCATTATGCAGCGTCCGCCGATTATTGTTTCACCTTACGACGCCGAACTTTTCGGTCACTGGTGGTACGAAGGGCCTTGGTTCTTAGATTACCTGTTCCGCAAGAGTTGGTACGACCAAAATACCTACGACATGACGCACTTAGCCGATTATTTGCGGGGAAATCCGACTCAGCAAGTGTGCCGCCCGTCTCAGTCTAGCTGGGGTTTCCGGGGTTTCCACGAATATTGGCTCAACGATACCAATGCTTGGATTTACCCGCACTTGCACAAAGCTGCGGAACGGATGATTGAGTTGGGAAGCATGGAACCTGCGGATGAATTGCAGTGGCGGGCTTTGAACCAAGCCGCGCGGGAAGTGCTGCTAGCTCAATCTTCTGACTGGGCGTTTATCATGCGTACAGGGACGATGGTGCCCTATGCAGTGCGGCGGACTCGATCGCACTTAATGCGCTTTCACAAGCTTTACGATGAAGTGAAAGAAGGGAAAGTTGATTCGGGTTGGTTGGAGAAGGTTGAGGAGATTGATAATATTTTCCCTGAAATTAACTATCGCGTTTATCGATCGCTTTAAGGCGAGATCCCCCTATATCCTCCTTAAGAAGGGGGACTTTGAGAAGATTCCTGTCCCACCCCCTACTCCCCTTATTAAGGGGGGTTAGGGGGGAGCTCGCCCCAACTAGGACCAGGGATCAAACCCAACTAGGACGAGGGATCAAACCCAACAAGTCCCCCTTCTCAAGCTATACTCGATCAACATCTTTCTTAACAATAAAGTTGACAAAATTCACTACTTATGAAAGATTAAACGGGCGATCGCTTCAAAGAGAATACCTATTCTCATAAAAAACCGTTTGTAGCGAGGACGACCGTCCTCTCTTTTGACCGTTCGTAGTTGAGTAGGTAACATGACTTCTAAAGTTGATTGACTATTAGCATTTTTTCAAATACCGAACCCAAAGCAGCCGAATAAGCGCGACTGTCCAGAAACCTCGGTTGCTGCTGCATCTTTTGCTCGATTTTCTAGCGCTTTTGCTTTCGCAATTCCCCATTAATTCCGAGTGCGATACTCAAGTTAATATAAGACTCTTCGCTGTCAGCAATTAAATCAAACAACTGGATGTCTCGCAGGATTGCTGCCCCTTGTCGGTAACGCAAATTATTGCCCTCCCTCACTACTGTTGGCAATCCAAATTCTAAGGGATCTACCGTCGAATTTGCACCGGCTTAGGGATAGGAATCTAGATAGATATCAGCCCGTTGTAACACAGTTTTTACCCACATTCCGCACCCTAAAGTGTCACATACGCTCTCTATAGCAATCCGATCTGAGTCTCACAGCACAACCCCCTCTTGTCTTCCTAGACTTGTTGTATAGCAAGACTTTCAGATTTTACGGTTCGAGAAAATCACTTAGGATTGCTATAGATGTTTGTCAAATAGTTATAATATTAAAATGCGTAATCCATAAGTATTGGTAATAAATTAAACCAGGGTTTTGTGAAAAAATCAATCTATTTTAATAATTGCCAAAATATATTGGCTTAAGATTGACTTAAATTAATAATTGTAATTTTTGTTTAAATTTTATTAACTAACTTAATACTAAAGGCGAGAAAAACTACTTAAGTAAGCAGTCTAAATAATTTATTGTTATAGTGAAATGAGCAGCCGTACAGCAATTAATTTTACACAACCTTTACAATATGGGAATTTAAGCATTTACACGGCAAAAAAATGGCGACAAACATGGGACGATATTTGCACGTACTGAAATTGTTCTGGGGTGCGGCGATCGCAGCGGAACTAGAATACCGAATCAACTTTGTCCTCGCGGCCATCAGCAGCCTCGGAAATCTTGCGGGCAGCTTGTTTGGGCTGTTTTTGTTCTACCGTACCGGTTACACGTTTTCTGGGTGGAAATGGGAAGAGGCTTTAGTTGTACTCGGTATTTTCACGATTTTGCAGGGGTTTTCGTCAACGTTTCTAGCACCTAATCTCAGCCGTATTGTCGATCGAGTCCAGCAAGGTACTCTCGATTTCGTACTCCTCAAACCCATCAGTTCCCAATTCTGGCTATCTGCAAACACAGTTTCGCCTTGGGGAATGCCAGATTTAATCTTGGGTACCGTATTGCTGCTGTATGCTGCCAACAAATTGGAAGTAGCAATCGGCAACTATTTTTTAACAGCAATACCCCTGTTCTTCGGAACTATTACTCTTTACAGTATATGGTTTATGTTAGGGGCAACCAGCATTTGGTTTGTCAAAATTTACAATGTTACCGAAGTTCTCGAAGGATTGTTAGAAGCGGGTAGATTTCCCATGGCAGCTTATCCCGCAGCTTATCGATTTTTCTTCACTTTCGTAGTTCCCGTTGCCTTCTTGACGACTGTGCCTGCAGAAGCCATGCTGGGGAGAGGTGAAATCGTTTGGATCGCAGGGGCGGGAATATTGGCGATCGGTCTGTTATTTTTCTCCCGCTACTTCTGGCAATTTGCCCTCCGCTTTTACACCAGCGCTTCCAGCTAGTTAAGTCGGTAGGGTTTGCTGCTGCACATCTAGATTGTCTATTATGTTTGAGAGGGAGAGGATTTGACACCTGGGGAATAGGGAATTGAAATATACATTTTCAAGGCAAAACAGCTTATCTAAAAAATATTTGTTTCTATTTACTTAGATAGTTAAATAAATGTAAGATTTCAACCTATCCTGGAAATGTAAACTGGAAATAAACCACGCTAACGAAGCCAAACCAATGAAAAGAAAAAAACTGGGTAACAGTAATTTTACTATCAGCGCGATCGGTCTTGGATGTATGCCAATGTCCTTAAGCGGTCGGCCGCCAGAATCGCAATCAATTTCGGTAATTCACCGCGCCCTCGATTTGGGTGTCACCCTAATTGACACCGCAGATTCCTACTGCCAAGATCAATCCGATAAACACCACAACGAGCACCTGATTGCCAAAGCTTTGGAACAGTACAGCGGAGATATTAGGGCCGTTACTGTGGCCACTAAAGGCGGCTTAATGCGGCCTCAAGGTGCGTGGACGCGCAATGGCAACCCCCACCATTTACGCAAGACAATTCGGGAAAGTTTTGAAGCATTGGGCGGCCAGAAACCGATCGACCTTTGGCAATATCACTCCCCCGATCCCGCTTATACCATCGAAGCAGCCCTAGCACCCGCAAAAGAAGCCGTAGAAGCAGGAATGATTCGATTTATTGGAGTGTCAAACTTTTCTGTAGAGCAGATCAAACGCGCCCGCGATACAGTAGAAATTGTCTCTGTTCAGAATCAGTACAATCCGTGGCACAGACAGCCGGAATCAGACGGCGTGCTGGAATATTGCGAAACCGAGAAACTGACATTTTTTCCTTGGAGCCCTTTAGGAGGAAGCCGCCGCGCCACCAGCTTGCAAGATATGCCCGCGATCGCCAAATTAGCAGCAGAAAAAAACGTTTCAGTTTACTGTATAGTATTAGCTTGGTTGATGGCCCAATCGCCCTGCATCGTTCCGATTCCCGGTGCGACCAAAGTATCGAGTATTGAAGACTCTGTGCGGGCGCTCGAAGTAAAATTGACTGACGAGGAATTGCAACAAATTGCCGTAAGTTAAGTATATAGCAATCCTTGCAGGAGTCGTACAAAGATTTAGGGGTAGTGCCTTTCTTTGCCTACCCCGACCTTATGGGGGCAACCACGGGCGGTTTACCCTACAAAAATTACACACACAAATGATGCGAGGATTGCTATATAAGGGCAAAAAAACAATAGAACAGGCAAGATGCCTGTTCCACAAACAGAACTTGATTGTGGGCAGTAGGGGTTGGGCATCTTGCCCACCTCTGAAAGCGGGATTTAATGAGTAAAGTTGACCTATTTTGAGGAATTGAATTTAATGGAAGCTAATCAAGTTAATGCCGAGCGAGACGTAGCAATTGAACATCAAAACGTACCTGTCGCCCATGAAGGACTGCACAACTTTTTATACAGTTCTGACTCAGAACACAGCGCAGCAGCCACTATTTCTGAATTAGAAAATGACGGCACGCAAGTAATGTCGATCGATACATGGCGCGATTTGGCAACTAACGCGAAAGTCGCCGGCGTTTACGCTGTAATTGACACTTCCCGCAACACTCAATTTATAGGTTATTCGCGAAATATCCTGCTTTCAATCAACGGTCACATCGCCCAAAACGGCGCCGAAAATTGTGCTTTCCTGCGCGTGCAAACTTTCAAATTCCCGAAGCGGGAAGAAATGGAAAGTTTGCGGGATGCTTGGATAGCAGAAATTGGCAGCATTCCGCCGGGAAACGGTGCGGACAGCGAAATGTGGGCGGCTACGGTAGGTCAAGCAGCGCGATCGGCAATGTCTGCTGAGGAACAAAAAGCTTATGAAGAAAAGAAGCTAAAATTACGCAAAGCAATGGCTGATTCCACTCTTACCAAAGAGTTAGAAACAGCCGCCAAAAGTGACGGCGAACGACACCAACATCTGGAAGCTGCTGTTAACAATGATGACTGGAGTGCCGTGATTCAATCGCAAACCCAGGAAACAAAGTCCGGTTCCTAAATCTGAAAAATGTTGGTAGTGCTGATAGCTTGTACTATTTTTAGAACGGGCAAGATGCCCGTTCCACAATACATCAAGTTTATTGTGGGGCGTTGCTTCTAGCCCGCCCAAAAGACTCAATCTTAATCATCAACAACCGATCGGGATTAATGACAAATTTTTCGTTCTTTAACTAAAGTTAAACTTACCCATTCACCCCGCTCATTGTAGCTGCGAATCATCCGAAACCGCAAGTCAGGTTGTACCAACCAACCGACCTCGAAAAATATAGGTTTTCTGGATTCAATCTTGACAGGTAAAGTGCAAGAACCGCCGTCAGGAACCAGCACAACTTGCACCGGCGAAGCACCTTCGTTAAAGTGCAGAACTGAACCGTCTATGGTGGCGCTAGAAGTGATAACAGTAGCATTACTGCCAAAAGTAATTTTCTGCACTAGGCGATCGCTACTTTCCAAATGCAATTGCAGTTTGGTAGAATAAAAGTCAGGAGAACGCGAATCTGGATACATTGTCACGGCCTCGCCCTGCCACTCTCCCAGCAAATCGTCAACTGTTAAAGGCGGACGTTCGGGGACATTTTTATCAAGCTGCTTTTCCCGAATTAAGGTAAGGTTTGATAAATTGCCTTGGGTATTATAGAGCTGAACGAAGCGCAACCGGCGATAATTGTAGATAAAACCAAACTCGGCACCGCACTCAGAATAAGGCGCTAGTTGAATAGTTCCCTGACAAAAAGCTCCATTCTCAAAAAATAAGATATCTCGTCCCAAACCCTGATATTCTCGAACAAGTTCGCTCACTTCAGGTTCGCCGACACCGCTGGGATTTGGGGAAAACCGACGGAGTTTCAATCGCACGGTTTTGTTGTCATTCAAACCTTCGAGAGAAATAATGCTAGGAGTATCTTGAAGTACCTCTCCTCGCGGCGATAACTGGGTAAAGGAACCGTGCCATTCTCCCAAGTTTTGCAGAAAGTTTTCCCATTGTGATACCATATTTTTACCTTTGGATATATGTCTAAAAATAAAATTATAACTCTGCTTACGGATTTTGGATTAAGCGATGTTTATGTAGGAGTGATGAAAGGTGCGATCGCCCAAATTAACCCGCAGTTAAAAGTTATTGACATTACGCACCAAATACCATCTCAAAATATTGCGGCGGCGAGGTTTTGTTTGATGACTGCTTTTGCTTATTTTCCGCCGCAAACCGTACACGTTGCTGTCGTCGATCCGGGGGTGGGAAGCAAGAGACGCGGGGTTGCGATTAAATGTGCTAGTTGCTTTCTTGTCGGGCCGGATAACGGGTTGTTTAGCGGGGTGTTGAGTCGGGAAAGTGCGATCGCATCTGTCGAACTGACCAACCCCAAATACTGGCGCACACCTCAACCCAGCAGCACTTTTCACGGTCGCGATATTTTTGCAGCAGCGGGCGCTCACTTGGCGAATGGGGTGGCTTTGGAAGACTTGGGAGGGCCGATCGACCCTGCAAGTTTAGTGCAGTTAGAGATACCAAATTGTGCCGTTACAGCCACAGGTGCAGCAGGCAGCATCCAATATGTCGATCGCTTCGGCAACTTAATTACTAATATCCCCAATAATTGCATTATAGGTAACAATTGGTCAGTAACAATTAGCAATAGTTCTGATGCAATTCGCATCCCCAGCGGTAAAACCTACAGCGACAGCCAACCGGGCGATTTAGTTGCCCTAACTGGTTCTGACGGTTGGGTAGAAATTGCCGTTAACGGCGGCAGCGCTCAATCTGTCTTGCAGCTAGAATTTGGAGATCAAGTACAAGTAATTTACAGATAGAGAGCGTAATCGGCACTTATCTCATTCTATATTTATCTGCAAAATCAACAAGAATTTGGCGGTATTCGCTACTGTTAAAAAAAGCATCTCCATTATTGTGCTTAGCATTAGGAACAAGTAAAATTTTCTTAGGTTCAGGAGAAGCAGCATACAACTTTTTACTCATCCCACTGGGAATCAAAGGGTCAGCAGTCCCGTGGGCGAACAAAACCGGAATTAGCAGCAATTTAACCTTAGCCAAAGAATCAAATTTTTGCGTCAGTAGCAGCCGCATCATACTGTAGCGTTCTACCATATCCAGCATTGAAGTGAACGAACTTTGAACAATTAATCCCGCAGCTTCTGGATGTGCGATCGCTAGTTCCACAGCAACAGCACCACCCATTGAATGACCGTACAAAAAGATTTCGCTGGGTGACAATTGCCGCTGTTTCACTAAATAATTATAAGCTGTTTCCGCATCTTCATATACCCGATATTCGCTGGGGAAGCTGCCTTGACTGCGGCCGTAGCCCCGGTAATCAATCAGCAATACCGAAAAACCCAATTGCCGAAAGCGGTAAGATTGATTGATATTCGCACCGATGTTAAAACCCCTGCCGTGCAGGTACAATAGAGTTCCTAATGATGATCGATTTGCGGCGGGCAGCCACCAACCGTGAAGTTTTTCAATTTTGCGCGATCGAGTCTTAACTGGCAACCAAACTTCTTGGTAAGGGATGTTAAAAGCATCCGGTGTTTTGGCGATTGCAGGTGTTGGCTGAAAAATCAAACGAGTTTGCAGAATAAACAAGAGTATACAGGAAGCAATGTAGGCGATCGCCCAAAGTTTTCCTAAACACAATAGCACTCTCAAAAATTTTTTTTTTGTCTTGTTTAGCTTGTTCATTTTTGGACTGGCTACTTCTTAACTGCAAGTATTAAAAACCCGGTTTATTAATAAAGAAACCGGGTTTCTCATCTTTATCCAGCTACCACGAAATTAACCAACTTTCCAGGCACCACAATTACCTTTTTAATCTCCTTACCTTCCAGGTGACGCTTGGCTAATTCCGACTCGCGAGCAAACTTTTCCAAAGCAGCTTTATCAGCACCAGAAGGCACTTGAATTGTGCCGCGAGTCTTGCCCATAACTTGAATCACCAGCGTAATTTCATCGGTAATTAAGGCAGAAGCATCCACACTCGGCCAAGTTTGCGTATGCACCGATTCACTGTTACCAGTATTGTGCCACAATTCATCAGCAATATGCGGCGCAAAAGGCGCTAACAAGCGAATCAAAGTGTTAATTCCTTCTGCATAAATTGGCGAATCTTTACATTTAGCATCATTCAAAGCATTGCTGAGTTTCATCATTTCAGAAACAGCAGTATTGAACTGATAATCGCCCTCCAAATCTTCGCTCACTTCCTTAATTGCAGTGTGAATCGCCCGTCGCAAATCCTTCTCAGGTTTACTTAATTCAGCATTCTCTCCTGCTTGATCGGGGGTGGCAGGGACTCGTCCAGCAAACTCTGTAACCACGCGCCAAACGCGATTTAAAAAGCGAAATTGCCCTTCCACATCGGCATCGTCCCACTCCAAATCCTTCTCTGGCGGTGCTTTGAATAAAATAAACATCCGCGCCGTATCTACCCCATATTTGCCCATAACTTCCAAGGGGTCAACGCCATTGTATTTTGATTTGGACATCTTCTCGTAAAAGACTTCCAAAGCTTCGCCAGTTTGAGGATCTTTTGGATTGGCGGGGTCTATATCTGCTGGGGGAACGTATTTGCCAGTAACGGGGTTTTTGTAGGCCATTGCTTGCACCATGCCTTGGGTTAACAGGCGTTTAAATGGTTCGTCGCAATCGATCAAACCCCGATCGCGCAAAACCTTGGTAAAGAACCGCGAATACAGTAAGTGCAAGATTGCGTGTTCGATGCCGCCGACATATTGGTCTACCGGCATCCAATCATTAGTTTTCCCACTGTCGAAGACTTGCTCTTGATTTTGAGCATCGGGATAGCGCAAAAAATACCACGAAGAATCGATAAAAGTATCCATCGTATCTGTTTCCCGCTTCGCCGGAGTGCCGCAACTCGGACAAGGAACGTTTACCCATTCTTCCATCTTTGCCAAGGGCGAACCTTTGCCAGTAAATTCTACATTTTCCGGCAATAATACGGGCAAATCCGATTGGGGTACGGGTACTGTTCCGCAGGTGGGACAGTGAATTACGGGAATCGGAGCGCCCCAATAACGCTGTCTAGAAATTAGCCAATCTCTCAAGCGGTATTGGATTCGGGCTTTGCCATAACCTGCATTTTCGGCATGGTGAATAATCGCTGCTTTGCCTTTAATTGAATCCATGCCGTTGAAGCTTTCGGAATTAATCATAATTCCTGGTTCTGTGTAAGCTTCGGTCAGCGGAACTTCATCATCATCCACAATTACTACTTTAATTGGCAGTTGATATTGATTGGCAAATTTGAAATCTCGTGTGTCGTGGGCTGGTACTCCCATGACTGCGCCGGTGCCGTATTCGTACAGCACATAATCGGCAATCCAAATGGGAATTTCTTCGCCGTTGAAAGGATTGATTGCTTTGCCGCCTGTGGGGATGCCGCGCTTTGGTTTGTCTTCGGCTGTGCGATCGATCTCGCTTTGGGCGGCGACTTCTTTGATGAAGGTTTCTACGGCGACTTTTCTGTCTGCGGTTGTCACGCGCTGAGTTAGTGGATGTTCCGGCGCTAAAACCAGGTAACTGACGCCGTAAACTGTATCGGGACGTGTGGTAAAAACGGCGATTTTTTCATCCATGCCGACAATCGGAAATTCCAAGTAAGCACCGACTGATTTGCCGATCCAGTTGGCTTGCATTAATTTGACTCTTTCTGGCCAATCTGGCAATTTGTCTAAGTCGTTTAATAACTGTTCGGCATAATCGGTAATTTTGAGGAACCACTGCCGCAATAATTTGCGCTCGACTTTGGCACCGGAACGCCAGGAACGACCTTCGTTATCTACTTGTTCGTTTGCTAAGACTGTTTGGTCGATCGGGTCCCAATTAACTGCCGCTTCTTTTTGATATGCTAATCCTGCTTCTAAAAATTGCAAGAAAATCCATTGAGTCCACCGATAATAATCGGGAGAACAAGTTGTAACTTCTTTTGTCCAGTCGAAAGAAATACCCAGGCGGCGAAATAAGCCTTTCATTTGGGCAATGTTTTGATAAGTCCATTGTGCAGGGGGAATTCCTCGCTCGATGGCTGCATTTTCTGCGGGTAAACCAAAAGCGTCCCACCCCATCGGATTCAATACCCGATAGCCTTGCATTCGCTTGAGTCTGGCAATTACATCGATGATTGTGTAGTTGCGGACGTGGCCCATGTGCAAGTTTCCCGACGGATAGGGGAACATGGATAAGGCATAAAATTTAGGCTTTTGGGTATCTTCTGGCATCTGGTCTAAGTTTTGCTCAGCCCATGCCTGCTGCCATTTTTCTTCTATGGATTGGGGGTTATATCTGGAATCCACAACAATTGCTCCGTGTAGGATTTACTAATGTTTGCTTCAGTATTTTTACACATTCAAGGGGCCTCGATTCGGATTTTTCTGAGCTCCAAGGATTTTGGCTCCACTCTATGTAATATATATTGTAGTATAGGTGATTTTAGCTGGGGGGCGATCGACCAAATATCCCCGTTCGCCCTGAAAAAAGTAAATAACTGCAATCCCCACAAACCCGATTTCTTTGACAAACCGGGTTTATTCTCCTAGTTCGAGCTTAGATGCTATCAGGATCGATGTTCAATTCGCGCAGTTTGGCGGCTAAACGTTCGGCTTTTTGAGCTTCTTGTTCGGCCCGCTGCGAGGCTTCTTCTGCCCGCTGAAATTCTTGTTCGGCGCGCCGTCGCTCTAATAGCCACTCTGCATTTATTTCGGAATAGGAAAGAAACTTTTCTCCATCAGGGCGATAGATTTCTAACCCTTTTTCTGACAACTCAAACCGCACTCCCATTCTGGGACTTATCCATCCCTCCATCGGTTCAATTGGTTCTAAGATTCCTTCAATTCTTTGCCAACCTTCTAACTGATTTATTTCTGGATCGTAAAGGTAATACTCCTCGACTCCATAACGATAGTAAAATAAAAGTTTCTTGTTCATTTTTGTGTTACTATCGTTGTGGGAGCGAATTTCAAAGACGACTTGGGGAGCAATATTATCTTCGCGAGACTGTATGTAGGAACGTCGCTCGCCTTTTGGTCTACCAAATATCACCATCGTATCCGGCGCTTGAGAAATATCTGGTCTACCTTCAACCGGATACCAAAGTAAATCGGCTGCTACAAACACGTTGGGGTCATCTTCAAACAGCGATTCGCAACCTTCTTTGATTGTGACAATTAATTTGTATTGTATTGTGCTATCTGCCATCGGTTGACCGTCGCTGGATGGATAAATAATTTCTTCGGTTGTGACTTGCATAGTGGTTGTCTCCGAGAAGTATCTGAGCTTAATTATACTATTGTTTGAAGGAACTATTCGACCCTAAAATGACATTGCCATTTCCCTAATAACAGAATATTCAAAATAGCGTGCAGCGACGCTTCAAAGCTGCTTGCAAAAGAGTGTTGTACAGTTTTTCCTTAACAGTATAAGCGCCGAATCTTTCCAAGTGCGGATTGTTCATTTGAGCGTCGAAAAGTAGATAAGATCGATCGCGCAATCTCTCCACCAACTTCACCATCGCCACCTTAGAACCCTCGGGAATTCGGTAAAACATCGACTCCCCAATAAACGCACCGCCGATCGACAATCCGAGAATACCGCCCGCCAATTCGTCCCCGCACCAAGTCTCGAAGCTGTAAGCCCAACCGGCCTCATACAAACCCCAGTAAATCTGCTTGAGCTCCTTAGAAATCCAAGTCGTTTCGCGATCGGCACAACCCTCAACCACCGCCCCAAAATCGCGGTTCACAGCCACCGAAAATCGATTTTGATTGAGTTGGCGACGCAGGGATTTCGGATAGGTAAATCTTTCATCCAGGGGAATCAGCGCCCGCTGACGGCTCGAATACCACCCCAAACTTTCCTCCCCGTCATTTGCCATCAAGAAGTAGCCTTGGGCATATCCTTGTATAATTGTCGGTATATCATATTGCATATATTTATCAGTTGTCATTTCTCAGTTAACTTTTCAAAGTCAACATTAGCAATTAGGAATAATCATGTCTGAAACCATTGAACCTATTACCTTACCGCCCGCCAAAAACCCCGAACAAGAAGGCCAATGGCTCCAACAAACGCTGCTGGCCTGGCTAGACTCCGAGTTTATCCCAGAAGCAGCCAACCAGCAAATAGCTAAAAGGGCTGCCCAAATCTATGTCCGCCAGCGTATGGAAGGCGAAAATGACGTGGGCAGCCTCGTAATTGCGATCGTCACCGAAATGCAGGCCTATGATTTTTCTAAAAGCTTCTACGGCGAATTTGCGATCGCCAATGCCGTCAGCGACTTGTTACTCGAAAGTCTCGGCATCGATAAATGCTGCGGTCAGTGAAGCAAGAAGGAGGAAAATTTAACTCATAAGTCTGAAACAAAAATCAACCCCAAACCTAATCCTGCCGATTAATTGTGAGTTTTTTTCTTCCTTCTTCCTTCCTTCTTCCTGACATCCGTTACATCTGTTACATCCGTTACATCCGTTACATCCGTTACAGAATCCGTTGCCGAACTTCCTTCTTCCTTCGTGCTACCAGCTAGACTTCACAACACCGGGCAAAAGACCTTCATGAGCCATTTCTCGCATCATGTTGCGAGACAGTCCGAAGTCACGATAGTAACCTCTGGGCCGTCCTGTTGCCCAGCAGCGGTTCCGCAAGCGAGTCCGCGAACTGCTGCGGGGTAGCTGTTGCAGTTGGCGGTGAATCGCCATTTTGTCCATCTGATTGCTAGCTTGGTCAAACTGCTCTTTCAGGTCTTCCCGCTTGTCGGCGTACTTGTCTACGAGTCTCTGGCGCTTTTTCTCGCGCTCGACCATGCTCTTTTTAGCCATAATCTGTTGATATCCTTAGATAAATCACAATCTACTATTTTACTATATTTTTGTCATTTTGGATAACTTTAATTTTAAATATTTTTATTTACACACAACAACTTATCTCATTTGCAGGGTGCCTCAGCTAATATTGTGCGATCGACAGTTGCTCGAATTCGAGCTGACGCACCCTAGGAACTATTCCTGGTTATCGCCAAGAGTTTGTTGTGCAGCGTGTCGAATGTGGAGGATGCGAACTGCGGACACATCTTCACTTTCGGCAATAGTGAAAAGAATGCGGTATGAGTTGCGCCCTTTACCGTAAAGTAACTGCCTAATTTCTTTACTGAAGTATTGATTTTCCCTGGCGAGAAGACAGCGTTTTGGCATCGCTGATAAAGACTCGATTGCCTTCAACAATCCCTCATACCACTCCCTTGCTATCTCTGGTGATGTCATCTGAGATAAGAGCAGGAATGCACTATCCGCTTGTGCTTCTGCAACGCTAGAAATTTCAATGAAATATCTCATCAGTTTGTTGGAAAACTGTACTTGGTGCGCTGTGATTTAGCAAATTCATCAAAAGAACGGAACCGTCCTAACTCAAAATCATTTAACCCCTCCTGAATACCCTCAATAGCTTCTTCAGAGTCTCGGGCTTCCCATTCTAATATCCGAGTTAGCAATTGGGCAGCAACAAGGCTAATATCTTGTCCTTCCCTAGTGGCTTTTTCACGAAGTAGTGCCTCTATTTCTGGACTGAGGGAAATCGCAATACTCATATACTTGCTTCCTTATCATTAAGCTGTTGACAATAATTATAGCAAACTAAAAAAACGCTCAACTGACAAACTTTATTAACAAACTTTTCATCTCAGCAATTGTAAGATGCGTCAGATTCTATATTTTAATGCTAGTTGCTAGCCTCGGCACTGACGCACCCGTGCGTAATATTAGCAGAAGGGCACAAATCTGCAAGTTTGCAAATATTGCAAGCCGGATTTCTCGCATTACAAACTGCCCTGCCGTGATAAACCAACCGAATCGACCAATTTTCCCAATCCGGCTGCGGCAACAATACCATCAAATCCCGCTCGATCCTTATAGGATCGGTATGTTCGGTCAATCCTAACCGTTGAGTCAAACGTTTGACGTGAGTGTCTACGGTCACGCCCATATTAATACCAAAAGCGTGGGCGAGAACGACATTAGCTGTTTTGCGGGCAACTCCGGGCAATTCTAGCAGCAGTTCCATCCGCTGCGGCACTTGATTGTTAAATTTATTGACGATCGCCTGACAAGCACCTTTAATGTTTTTAGACTTATTCCGGTAGAAACCAGTCGATCGCACGAGACTTTCGAGTTCTTCTATATCAGCATTTGCCAAAGCCACCGCATCGGGGAAACGTTTAAACAAAGCCGGCGTTACCAAATTTACTCGATCGTCCGTACACTGAGCCGAGAGAATCGTCGCCACCAGCAACTGCACGGGAGTTTCGTAGTTGAGAGTGCAAGGAGCTTCTGGATAGAGGCGTTTGAGGCGAATCAGAATTTCGAGCGATCGTTGTTTTAAACTTAACTTTTTAGTCATTAGTCATTGGTCATTAGTCATTAGTTATCAGTCATTTACAAAAGATTGGGGTCGATTCCCATTTCGCGGAGTCGAGCTTCTAAAGCTTCCGAGCGCGATCGTTCTTGTTCCAGCAAAGTTTCTGCTTGTTCGGCTCTTTGGCGTTCTTGTTCGGCCCTTTGCTGTTCTTGTTCGGCCCTTTGCTGTTCTTGTTCAGCTCTTAATTCTGCTTGCTCTCGCAGTTGAGCGAGTTCCACAAAACTTACAAATGGCGCTCCGTTAGATCCGAATATTTGTAGTGCGGTTTCTGATAGTTGAAACCGCACTCCTAGTCTGGGACTTACCCAACCGTCCGCCGATTCTACAGCTTCTAATTCTTGGTCTCGACGCTGCCATATAGTTAAATCCACTTGTTCAGGGTTGTACAAGTAATATTCTTCCACGCCGTAGCGTTCGTAAAATTTGAATTTTTGAATCATCGGAGTTAGACGGTTGCCCGGCGACAAAATTTCAAACACGACTTGCGGCGGAATGTTATCTTCGTTCCACTGTTGGTAGGAACCTCGATATCTTTTCGGTCTGCCAAAGGCTACCAGCACATCTGGTGCTTGAGCAAGTTTATTATTTCCTTCTACTGGATACCACAGTAAGTTACCCGCCACAAAAACATCAGCAACGCTCGCAAATAAAAGTTCTAAATTTTCTTTAAGCCAGACGATTAATCGAAACTGTTCGGTATTATCTGACATAGGTTCTCCGTTGTCATCTGGGTAGACTATTTTTGATTTTTCGGGAGATTGCAGTTGTGTAATCATTGCTTTTTTTGCCAAATTTAAAGAGCGAATATTAGTCATTAGTCAAAAGTGCTGTAATGACTAATGACTGTTTATTTTTAACTGTTGACTAATCTTATTGGTTATTAGGGGCAACCAACAAATAACCAATAACCAATAACCAATAACCAATAACCAATAACTACCAACTACTGACTACTGACTACTGACTACTGACTACTGACTACTGACTACTGACTATTGTTGCCGAAGATTGCCCATCAAATCGAACCCAGCCAAATTAGCAGTATCGCGAATAATCAAGAAAACTCCCAAACCCAGCAACAACACCAAACCTGTCTGCATGACATTTTCCTGAATGCGGTTCGGCAGAGGCTTGCCCCGCAGTCCTTCTATTAACAGAAAAGCTAGCTGGCCGCCATCTAAAGCAGGTAAAGGCAAGATATTAATCACAGCCAAATTGATGCTAATTAGCACAGCATACTGAAACAAACTCGCAGCATCCGATTTGGCAATCCCTGCACCAATCGCCACAATCGCTACAGGCCCGGACAGCTTGTCAGCAGTCTGGCTGAAATTGCTAAATAACTGGCCAAAACCTTGAACCGTCAGCACAACAATCCGCTCAAATTCTGTAGCGGCCTTGCTAAACGCCTCTACAATTCCGGCCCTGTGCCGCACCACAGTGCCGTTAGAAGTTAGCTGCACGCCAATGCGACCTTTGCCGTCGGGCGACTCTTCAGGAGTTACTGTCACCACAAATTTTTGTTCTTGGCGCTGAATTTCCAACGCTAGGGGTTGGTTGGGATGATCTTGGATTGCTGCGACCAATAATTTGCTTGCTTGGGCGGAAGCCCCCAATTCCTTGCCGTCAACAGACAGAACAACGTCGCCCGATCGAATTCCCGCTTGTTTCGCGGCCGAACTGACTTCGGCGGCGACTTCCGGGACTTTAACTCCCGGTAGGTAGTTCATTTGTGCAGCGCCGACAGTGCTCAATTGCACCACCAGCAGGAAATAAGCAAAAATTAAGTTGGCAATGACCCCTGCACTAATGACGATCGCCCGATCGAGCACGGGGCGATTTTTGAGCAAATTCGGGTCATTTGGGGGAATTGTACTGTCGGGATCGTCGTCCGGGAAACCCACGAAACCTCCCAGGGGAAAGGCGCGGAGGGCGTATTCAGTTTCCGGGCCTTGGTACTTCCAGAGGATGGGCCCGAAACCGATGGAGAAGCGGTTGACGTGGATGTGTTGAAGTCTCGCCGCCAAGAAGTGGCCGAGTTCGTGAACGACAATCAAGATACCTAAAACTGCGATCGCTGCCAAAACTGACATGAAGGATTCCACTAACACTTTTACTGGACTTTGATTTATTTTAATATCTTTTTAATATCGGTGGCTTCGGAGGGACAATTTTCAGTCAAACTGGAAGGTGGTGTTTTGGTCGGAAGTCCCGGCTGCTGCGATCGAACCGACCCTGCCAAACCGATCGCGCGATCGTACCTGAGTTTACCTCTAAAACCAATTCCCTATTACAAATTACCCATTACCAATTCTCAGTTACCCATTTCCAATTATGAAAGACACTTCTTTGAATATTATCGCTATTTCTATCTTTGCCATCACCGTTTCAATATTGTTGGGGCCCCTATTCAACTTGCCAGAATCCGTACCTGCGATCGCCACTTTTTGCCTGTTGGGGCTAGCCACCCTCGACAGTTTCCAGTGGCAAGGTCAAGGCGGGACTATTTTATTAGATTGGCTGGGAGGAACTTCCAAACAAAAGCGCGATCGTATCCTTCACCACGAAGCCGGACACTTCCTAGTCGCGTACCTATTGGGAATTCCCGTAACCAGCTACTCCCTCAACGCTTGGGAAGCATTTAAACAAGGTCAAACAGCCCAAGGCGGCGTCCGATTTGAAGACGAACAATTAGCATCTCAACTGCAAAGCGGCACTCTTTCCGCCCAACTTTTAGACCAATATTGTACCGTGTGGATGGCCGGAATAGTTGCCGAAAAATTTGTTTACGGCAGCGCACAAGGAGGAGCAGAAGACCGCACCAAAATTAGTGCAATTTTAACACAACTCCGCCGTCCCAGTTCCGAGATTCAACTCAAACAAAACTGGGGTTTGCTGCGAGCAAAAAACCTGCTCGCAAGCCACAAATCAGCTTACGAAGCCCTAGTAGCAGCAATGGAAAACAGAGCAACTGTTGCCGAATGCTGCGACATAATCCAGCAAAATTTATAGGAAAAAAATTACGCACTCTTGCCTTATTAATCCGGTTTTTCTCTAGATTTATAACACCAAAAACTTGCGTATCAACCGAGTTTAATAGCGTATTATAGGGATGAAAAATTCATGTCAGAACCCAAAATTTTCCCAACAACACTGCAAACAGCGAACCCAAATACAGAAAAATTGTTGTGGCTGTTCGGTTTCCGGATCGACCCCAGCACCGAAATACCAAATCTATATACTCTAATTGTCTATGGAGAACAAGAGCCGCCCTTAGTAGCCGGCGGTCAACTTGTATTTTTTACCCGTCCAGAACTAGCGATTAACGCTCTCCAATTGTGCAATATCGATGTCAGCGAAGTGGGAAAGCCACCCACACAAATAGACGCTATTTGCGACATTGCAGAAACGCTGTACTTGCTCGATGCCGAAGATTTTGACGAGTCAGCTACTATCCTCAACTGTTTGAACGCGCTTTTCGATTTAGTGAAAGCTACTTTAATACCGATGCCAACTGAATACAAGCGCATACTTTATGATTTTGCAGACCATTTGAATATTGAGGAAGAGTTTGCAAGTTTTTTAGACACAGAAGATATTCAGCGATCGGAAATTGTCAATGCCATTTTGTGGTGTGTGGGAGCAATTACAGCAAAATCTAGATTGCTGACCGAGTAATTTAAGAAAAACTAGAATGTTAATCGATCATAGATATCGCCAAAGGAAATTGTACCATGACTGTAACAGATTTACGCTTGTGGACTGTAGACGAATACCGCCGCATGACCGAAACTGGCATTCTCAATCCCGATGAACGAGTAGAATTAATTGACGGGCAAATTATTTCAAGCAGTGCAAAAAATCCTCCCCATGCAGCAACTAATCTCTGTGCAGCGGACTATCTAAGAAGTCTGCTGGCAGGACTTGCTTTAATTCGCATTCAAGACCCGATCGCTCTAAGTTATAATTCAGAACCAGAACCGGATATTGCTGTAGTGCAAATAGACCCTCGGCTGTACCAAGATTTTCATCCCGCACCCGACAATATTTTCTTATTAATAGAAATAGCTGACACGACTTTAGAAACAGACCGCAGGCGGAAAGCACCGGCTTATGCTAAGGCGGGAATTACTGATTATTGGATACTTGATGTTAACACGCGGCAAGTTTATGTTTTTCGGGAACCGGGCGAGGCAAACTACGGACAAGAAACAGTATTTAATGAAGATGATGTTTTGTCAATGCTGGCCTTTCCAGAAATAGAAGTTCAGGTAGGGCGATTGTTTCCTTAAGTCTGTGGGCGGCGGGTTTATCGATATCTTTAGCTACCGATCGATATTTCGGCTAAAACCCGCCCCTTGTATGGTGCGTAGCTGCTACGGCATCTACGGTTATTGTGTATATTGATATCGCTCGAATTACCACAACGTTGTAGATACTGTCTTGAACTGTCAAGGGGTAGCAGCCAAATAATTGGGATCGAAAGGCTTTTGGGACTTTAAAATACCAAAAGCCAAATGCACCAACTTCCGCATCAAAGCACCAATCACCTGCATTTTGACCTTGCCACGACCCAATAATCGGTCACTCATAGCCTTGAGTAACGGATTGTGACGCATCGCCACTACCGCAGGCAGATACAAAGCCTTCCGTAGTCGGACGTTTCCGGTACAAGACAAACGAGTCTTGCCTTTAACCGAAGTGCCAGAACTGCGTTCACAGGGAGTTAAACCCGCATAAGCCGCTAATTGACGGGCATTGTTGTAATCTGAAACATCACGAATTTCAGCTAACAATATGGATGCTGTCTGTTCACCGATTCCGGGAATTGAGGTCAAGAGGTCACGCTGTTGCTTTAAATGTGGATGTTGGTCAAAATGGTCGC
>Ga0164305_10000037_pt1 | contig 35719 bp, 30 predicted proteins | sample Whisoiple_237_MG_FD_110215 | JGI IMG/M metagenome (GOLD analysis project Ga0164305, IMG submission 110215) | Soil microbial communities amended with pyrogenic organic matter from upstate New York, USA - Whitman soil sample_237_MG | ecosystem: Environmental > Terrestrial > Soil > Agricultural...
ACTGGCAGAAATTATTATACCTTAAAAAAGCCTCAAATTATTGCTGTGCAATAATTTGAGGTCTTAGCAATTCCCAATTCATCTTCCATTCAATCTGCTTAAATATCTGCGGAATGTGGGTTGTAATTAAGCAGGTCATCGGAAAAAAATAATACCTCAGAAACCTGGTTTATTCCTATCGTATATTGATCGTGACTCGTCACAAAATCTCGTAGAAACGGGGTTTATAGCCCCCTGCGCCAGCCACGACCGAGAGGTTTTTAACCCGGATTGGGTAGCAGTTAACAATTAAAGTCCTTACTGCCAAAAAACAGCAAGGACTTTAATTATTTATTCCTCAGTTTTAAAGACTAAAGTCCTTAAAACTCACGTTAAATACTTGCCATCACTTCACGCGCGGCAGCCAAAGTTCGATCGATATCTTCGTCAGTATGAGCCAAAGAAGTAAATCCCGCCTCAAACTGCGAAGGAGCAAGATAAATTCCGTGCTCCAACATTCCCCGGTGAAAGCGGCTGAACTTCGTCAAATCCGACTTCTTCGCATCTTCGTAATTGTGAACCGGGCCAGCCGCAAAAAACAAGCCAAACATCCCGCTAATTTGTCCACCACAAACGGCGTGTCCAGTTTCCTTAGCAATTTGCAACAAACCGTGAGACAGTTTTTTCGTAATCCTATCCAACTGTTCGTAAGTGCCGGGTTTTTGCAGCAATTCCAAAGTCTTAATCCCAGCAGTCATCGCCAAAGGATTTCCCGAAAGCGTACCCGCTTGATACATCGGCCCAGCAGGAGCCACCATCCCCATAATATCCCGCCTTCCCCCGTAAGCTCCCACCGGCAAACCGCCACCGATAACTTTACCCAAAGTAGTCAAATCTGGGGTGACACCGAATCTTTCCTGAGCTCCGCCGTAGGCGATGCGGAAGCCGGTCATTACTTCATCAAAAACTAACAAAGCACCGTTATCTTTAGTAATTTCCCGCAAACCTTCGAGAAAACCTGCATCCGGGGTAATAAAACCGGCATTCCCCACCACTGGTTCGAGAATTACGCCTGCTATCTCGCCGGGATTTTCGGCAAATAAAGCTTTGACTGCTTCTAAGTCATTGTAGGGAGCGTTGAGGGTGTTGGCGGTAACGGATTTCGGGACGCCCGGAGAGTCGGGAAGGCCCAGAGTTGCGACGCCGGAACCGGCTTTTACCAAGAACATATCGGCGTGCCCGTGATAGCAGCCTTCAAATTTAATCACTTTATCGCGTCCGGTGAAAGCTCGCATCAGCCGCAAAACGGCCATACAGGCTTCGGTGCCGGAGTTGACAAATCGCACCATTTCAATGCTGGGAACGGCATCGATGACCATTTCGGCGAGTACGTTTTCCAACAGCGATGGTGCGCCGAAACTCGTACCTTTTTCTAAAGATTCGTGCAGGGCTTTGATGACTTCCGGGTGGGCGTGGCCACAGATGGCTGGGCCCCAAGTGCCTACATAGTCAATGTATTGGTTTTCGTCAACATCCCAAATGTAGGCTCCTTTTACCCTGTCAAAGACGATGGGCTGTCCGCCTACGGATTTGAAGGCGCGCACGGGGGAACTGACGCCACCTGGCATCAACTTCTGGGCAGCGGCGAAAATTTCTTCTGATTTGGTGGTTTTCAAGGTTGTGGAAACCAATGTTTTCTCCTTAGTGAACGTCTGTTGTTGGTAGAATAATTTTAGAGCCAGTTCAGCATAAAGGTTATGTCTATTCAAGGAAACTATTCTAGTAGATTTTAGGGTACAAACGAATGAGTAGCAATACTAGCTTGGGTTTTTTAGGCTTTGTCGCACTAGCACGGTGAAGCGAAGCTATCCCGTAGGGAATCGCCCTAAAATGTAATTTTTTGTAAAATAGTTCTTGACATTTTAGCCATCACTTGGTTAATCTTCTCTCTTCCTCTGCCTCCTCTGCCTCCTCTGCGTTCTCTGCGGTTAATAAAAAAACAATCTCCGACAGGAAAGCGTTAATCTAGATTACCAAGTTGAAATAAAATTATGTCTACTACTGATTTATCGAGTTTGAGCCGAGCGATCCCAATTGAAAAGATTCGTTACGACGATCGCGGTTTAGTCCCTGCGATCGTCCAAGATTATTTGGACGGTACGGTGTTGATGATGGCATGGATGAGCCGGGAGTCGCTGCAAAAAACCCTGGAAACCGGCCAAACTTGGTTTTGGAGTCGTTCTCGTTCGGAATTGTGGCCTAAAGGCGCGACTTCGGGACACGTTCAAAATGTCAAAGGGCTGCGTTACGACTGCGATAGCGATGCTTTGTTGGTAACAGTCGAACAAGTGGGAGATATTGCTTGTCACACGGGAGAAAGAAGTTGTTTTCACCAAGTTGACGGGGAAATTGTACCGCCGCCAGGGGATATGTTATCTCAATTATTTGCGGTAATTTGCGATCGGCGCGACCATCCTAACGAAAGTTCTTATACTTGCAAATTGTTCGAGGGCGGCGACAACAAAATTCTTAAGAAAATTGGCGAAGAGTCGGCGGAAGTCGTGATGGCTTGCAAAGATGACGACAAAGATGGAATTGCTGGGGAAGTTGCTGATTTATTTTATCACGCTTTGGTTGCTTTAGCTCACCATCAAGTTGATTTGAGAGAAGTCTATCGCAAATTGGGCGATCGACGAAAATAATCGGTAATTGCCAATGGCTAATTGGTAAAAGAAACCGCGTTGGTTAACTGTCAGGACTTACGTATGGGAGCCAGAAACCGGGTTTTTTTACTAAACTACTTCGTTGGTAGTCGAAGATTAGGTAAAAAACCCGGTTTCTTTGTCGGAGTGCGTCCAGCACTGACTGTAATTTAGGAGTTTAACCAAGTATCAAGGTTTAACAACGCGGTTTCTGGTGACTCGTCCGTCAGTTCTGTACCAATCCTTGCAGGAGTCCTAAATTTTTCACCCCACCCCAATCCTCCCCTTAAATCAGGGGAGGGAGCAAGAAATTCATCAATGATGCGAGGATTGCTATATGTAAGTTAGCACTTCCTTTAGAAGGTAAAAGTTGTCCGCAGGACTCCCACCCCTACTGTGTCATTATCCTTAGTTCCTTCAGGATTGAACAGCACAAAAGCTCCGGGTGTAATGCTGATATTATCGTTGACTTTGAAGCGGTAATAAGCTTCTAAATGGTAAGGAGTTGCTTTGTTTTGCTGAAAGCGAGCACCGCCACTTACTGAATCGCGATCGAGTGGCTGTCCAAACAGAATACCTGCATTATTGCCCTGTTTGAACAAATCTCGGAAATGCAAACCTACCATCCAACTGTTGAAAGTTGTAGAAGCATTGCTTCTTTCAGCGTCAGCAATTATCCAAGCTCCATAGGTAGAAACAGCTAATTTCGGAGAAAGCCGCCAAGTTGCAGTACCGCCAAACGAATTCATCCTCACCCCACCGCTAACAGGTTGTCTATCTCTTCCCAAAATTGAACCCAAATCCGCATCAGATAATCCTGTGGCAAGAATATTCAATTGGTGGCGGCTGTAAGCGTAATTCAAACCAATGTCAATGCTGCTAGTTGGTTTAATCGTTAACTGTGCAGCAGCAACGGTACTGCCATTAAATAAACCCGCACCCAACGGAGTAGCTGGAAAGCCTAAATCGTTGGGCAAAGCAGCATTTACACTGCCGTACAAAGCTGTAAGATTGACTTTTTTGGAAAGGTTCCAAATAAACCCGCCTGCCGATGCCAAGCCACTGCCAGAAGTGCCGCCGGATACGCGCACTACAGGATTGTAACCTCCAAACCTAGAAATAGATTCTTGCCCTTCTCCAGCAAAAGGAGTGATGGCTTGAAAAGCATCGGAAGTTTCAGCTTTCGGGCCCGCGAATAGAGTGATGCTGTTAGAAACGGGAAAGACGTAAAGCAGCTTGTAAAGTTCAACAGCATTCGCATCAATGCTAGATAGAGTCTGAGGATTAATTCCGGGAAATTGCGGTTCAAAACTCAGTTTTGCTTGACTGTCGGACAAACCGCTAAATGCCCCTGTTGACAAACCTAAATTAGGCCCGAAGCTGCGAATGTTGTAAGCTTGCAAGCCAGTTATCAGCGTATCTTTGCCTGTAAAACTGGTCAGCAGATTCAAGCGCAGTCGGTAGTTTAAGGCTGTTTCAGTCTCCCTGCGATTGTTTTTGGTAGTGTCGGCAACGCTAAAAATTGCTTCGCCGCTGAGTTTAGTTGTTGTCGAAAATTGATTGGCTTCTAGTTCGGAAGTACGAGCTTCTAAAGCATCGACTCGACCCCGCACAGTGGCTAATTCTGCTGCAAATTCTTCTTGCAATCTTTGCAATTCGGCTAAGTCTTCCTTGGTTGCTAAGTTGGTTGTACCTGATTTAATTAGCTCAGTAACTTTATCCAAGCAAGCGTTTAAACCGGCGGCAAATTCGTAGCGAGTCATTGCCCGATTGCCTCGGAATGTGCCGTCTGGATATCCTGCTATGCAGCCGTATCTTTCTACTAGAGATTGCAGGGCTTGAAATGCCCAGTCCGTCGGGCGCACGTCGGAGAGTTGAGATACAGATGTTACTTGTTGTAGTTCGCTGGATTCAGAAGTTTGGCTGTTGGTTGCTGCGGGTTCTAAGGAAGCGCTGTTTTCGATTTCAGCTAAGTTTTCGGAAGTAGAAGTTTCTGTTTGGGCAATTACTGGTGCAGGGTTAGGGGCGGGAATGACAGATATTTTTTCTGTGACTTCTGCTGGTGTCTGCGAGTTTTGGGTAGGTGCAACAGATACTTGTTCTGTGACGGCTGGGGCTGGGTTTGCTGGTTTTTCGGCTAAGTTTAATGAGTTTTTCCCGGGATTTTCTGCGGTTAATGCTGCTGTTTCGGGCAGATTCAGGTTGGCAGTTTCTTGGGAGAGATTGGCGAGTTGATTGGTTGTTGAGACGGTGTTGTCAACTTGCAGCCCCTCAACAAATTTTAACTCGGATGTTTCAGGGGCTTGGACGTGATTTTCAACAGTTGTATTCAGGCTAATTTTAGCCTCTGACTCTTTTAACTCTTCACTACCTAATATTTTTTTTTCGGCTGCAGGCATCGCTGCCAATGGTAAAGAACTGGCAAGTATATACAGTAAACCTACTGCGCCAGCACTAAATAGTAGATGTGCTTTCACTAGAACTCCTCACAAATTTGATAGTAAAATTGCTATTAGCTTCTAGGAATTGTAAAGCTATTTGGTATCGCCAACCACAAAGTTTTGAGTTAATATTTTTTATGGGTTTAATAAAATAAGTAAAACAACCGCCTGCTATCAGAGCTTAAGACTGCTAGGCATTTTTTGCGAGTTAGTTATTTATCTATCGGGCGGATTATAATATCACAAAAGTTGTATTTCAGCAACTATTTTTTTAACATTCGATCGAGCTTTTGCAAAATAACCACAGCCGCAATCACACTAAGAGCCAAACCCAACCAAAAATTATCCGCCGCCCATTTACCTCTATCCAAAGCCCAACCGCCTAGCGGCGGCCCGATTAAATAGCCGATCGCCCAACACTGAGAACTAACCGCCAAATACACGCCCCGCAAAGACTCCGGCGCTAAATCCACCACCAAAGCAGAAGCAAAAGGCGTATAAGCAACAGTCGCCACCGACAAAAAACTCAAGCCTAAAACAGCTAACAATAGATTGCCAGTTGCAGCCATTCCCGTCAAGCCGATCGCGATAAATCCCATTCCCCATAGCAGCGCCGAAATCATCAAAGCTTTCGGATGGGAAAACCGCCTCAAAGCTTTAACAACCGGCAGTTGCAAAGCCACAGTTAAAAACGTGCTAAAAGCAAACAAAACCGTAATTGTACCTGTTGAAAAGCCTTTTCCCGCCCCCACCGCGACAAACTTGCTAAAGTACAGCGGCATTGTGGTTTGGATTTGGGAAATATATAATGTGAACAGGGTATTTACTAAAGCATAAACTAGAAGACTTCGATCGCTCAGCGCCACCATCCAACCATTTTCCCGATTTTTTTGACCTCTATCCGCTGAATTAACTGGTTTGTAGGTTTCGCCGATCGCGATCGCCACCACCGCAAACAGCACTAAAAACGAGATACCATCAATAATAAACAGCGATCGATAATTCCCCGTTACAGCAATCAACAAACCGCCCAAAATAATCCCAACTTGCAAACCCAAATTATCAGCAAGCCGCGTCAAAGCAAAAGCCTCCTGTCGCTGTTCGCCCTCAGTTAAATCCGCCACCATCGTCTCGGTTGGAGGCCAATACAAACCCACACCCAAACCCATCAGTAAATTGCCCGCAATTAAGCCAGCGAAATCATTAGTCGCCGCCAGTACAAAAGAAGCCACCGCCGCTATTATTGTCGCCAGCAGTAAAGTTCGGCGCCTGCCCCAAAATTTGGAATCGCAAAAAGAACCGCCCAAAATTCTGCCCAAAATTCCCGAAACTGAACCGCTACCCAAACCAATTCCAACAGCAGTAGCAGATAAACCGACGCGATCGACAAAAAATATCGGCGCGTAAAATAAAGTAAAACCGGTGCCGCTTTGGGAGAGGAATCTGCCGGCGGCAAGAATCCAGACTTGAGGGGGGAGACGGGGCAACCAAGAGGATAATTGAAATTTAGGCATAAGTAGATAGGCACGAAAATTTATCGTTGAGATAAGGCAGAAGGCAGGAGGCAGAAGGCAGAAGGGAAGAGGGTTTTAGCTCGCTTTACTTTTTGTTGCATACTTCTGTTTATTTGCACCTTCCTACTTATACAGTTAGGAGTGATTTCTGGACGCAGAAACCTGGTTTTTTATAAAAAATACATTACTGTTTTTAATCAGGGTCAAAAACAGATGTCTTTGGTCGCAGTGCATAAGTCCTGTGAGTAATTATTAATTTATTCCGTACTTTTTCGGAATTAGTATTAGTTAACCCAGGTGAGGAGAAACATAAGTGAGCTTAACAATTCTTCAGCGTCTGTTACACAAAAGTTACCATTAATTTAAAAATACTTAACACGATTTTAGATAAAAGTTAGTTAAACTCTAGGAAAGGCAGAAGAAAATTTTAGAGGGTCTAATTATATGACAGCTATTACAACATCAAGAGTGGAATCAATCAAACCGCGCTGGCAAGCAATTGTCATGGTGGCCCTAATTTTCTGGCTCAGCGTTAGCCTGATTTTGGATCTAGTAATTATGCCCAGTCTCTACGTATCTGGCATGACGACATCACCGGAGTTTGCAACAGCCGGCAATTTAATGTTCTGGGGATTCAACCGCGTTGAGTTAATCTGTTCGGGCCTGGTGGCAACGGGTTTGATGGTTTTGAGCAATTTAGTCGGTGACTTCGGCAAGCGCAGCCGCACAGCAATTTTATTATCATTGGTACTTCTGGCGATCGCCCTGATTGACACCTACGCCCTGACGCCCCAAATGAGCGCCTTGGGAATGCAGCTAAATCTGTTCGATTCCGCAGCAGAAGTACCCGCCGGGATGAATCTACTGCACCAAGGCTATTTTGCATTGGAAGCGCTGAAGTTGGCTGTCGCCGGTACGCTGCTGGGCTGGTGCTACCAAAACCAAGTTTAATCGACACAATGCTCAGATGTTGAGTTGAGAAAAAAGACTCAACCTGCAGCGGGGGGCGTGAATTCACGCCCCCCGCTAATTTTTTAAATTTTAACGCGATCGTAAACACCGGATTTGATATTCATCGGCGTTAATCTGTGTTGATCTGCCTGTATCTGCGGTTAAAAAAAGAGAATTTATCGGGCTGCAGATGACAATGGATTGACGCTGATTCACGCAGAGGTCGATCGGAGAGATAGGAATAATTCTGATGCTAACCTATTTGATATCACTATACTGTCAAGTTTCCTGACCCGCCCAAAAACGGATACTTGCGAACAACTTCTCCCGTGGAGAAAGCAAAATTTTAGACTCTTGTTCAAACTCCCAGATTCATCTGTGGAGAAAATCTAAAATCTAAAATCTAAAATCGACTGACGGCACGCCCTACTCGGATGCTTCCGGTAAATCTGCTTTTGGCCACAGCAGCCGCAAGCCCATCACCGCAAATCCGATCGCCGCGAGTCCCTTTACCAGCCTCTCAGGCAACACCTCTGCCGTGCTGAAGCCAATGCCCACGCCGATTAAACTCGCCAGCAGCAGCGCCGACGCCGTACCGAAAAATACAGCCCGCGGCGAGTTACAACTGCTGCCCAGGGCGATCGCAGCTAATTGACTTTTGTCTCCTAATTCTGACAAAAACACTGTAATAAAACTGATTCCCAAAAGTTGCCAGTCCATGTTTTTTTAGTTCTTAGTTAGCTATTGTAGAAATCTAGGACTTACCGACAAGGCAGACAATTAACCCAGCACTTCCCACAGCAGAACCGCCGAAATTGCCAGTAAAATCACTCCGGCTGCTCTCTCCAAAGTTCTCGGAGGAATCCGACTAGCCAGCCACCTTCCCAGCAACACCCCCAGCAAACTGGTTGCTATCAAAGCCGAACCCGCACCCGCAAACACGATCCAAGGATTTCGAGATTCAGCCGTCATCAGCAAAATCGCGAGCTGAGTTTTGTCTCCAATTTCAGCTAAAAAAATAGTTGCAAAAGTCGAAGCAAAAATTGCCCAGTGCTTGGGCTTCAGTTTCTTTTGTTCCTGACAAATATCGGGATTTACAGTCACTGAGAGTTCAGCGGGCTCCGGGGTTAAATCAGCACAAATCTCAGTAACCTCTTTTATTTGTAGTTGTACCTGTTGTGGCAAATCATAATTGAGGTTTACTGAGTCAGAAGCAGACAAGCTTGGCGGAACAGAATCAAGTTTCACGGGCAATGAGTGCTAAACGCTATTTATTTTTGACTTGTACTTTTGATTCTAACTTTCTCTGTGCCTGCTTTTACCAAACCAGGGTCATCTTTTTTGCCGGAGATTTCAGCAACTGATGCCTGGAACCATTCATCGCACCCACAAAGGGATACAAGTCCCCAGATTTATCAGTCTAGTCAATCTAAAATCTAAAATCTAAAATTGACTGACGCCTACAAGCCCCCAGATTTATCTGTCTAGTCAATTTAAAATCTAAAATCTCAAATCTAAAATCTAAAATTGATTGACTGACTGACTTGCTTCATGTGCCGTAAGTTCGATCGCCCGCATCTCCCAAACCAGGTACAATAAAGCCCTGTTCGTTGACTATTTCGTCGATCGTGGCCGTATAAATAATCAAACTCGGGTACTCTGCACTCAGAATCTTCAAAGCCGGAGGAGCAGCCACCACAGAGATAATCCGAATCAAGCTCGGGTCAATTCCCCTTGCAGTCAATTCCTGCATTGTCGCTACAATCGTCCCGCCCGTCGCCAGCATCGGCTCGCTAATTATCACCCGCGTTTCCGGGTTAAACTGCGCCGGCAATTTGTTCAAATAACAAGTCGGTTCCAGCGTCTCCTCATTTCTTGCCATGCCGAGGTGGTAAACCGAAGCCAGCGGTACAACCGTCTGAATTCCTTCTAGCAGTGCCAAACCCGCCCGCAAAATCGGTACCACAACTAACGGAGCTTCCGGGTTGATAAAAGTCGCCGGACATTCTGCCAAAGGCGTCTGCACTGTGGTTTCCACTGTCGGCAGCCATTCTCGAATCGCCTCGTAAGCCAGCCACCTTCCCAATTCTGTCATCGCAGAACGAAAAAGTACCGATGGGGTGGCAGCGTCGCGGGCAACAGCCAGCCAGTGTTTAATTAATGGATGTGGAGGAACGTAAACGCGCAGTTGCAGGGACATTAGGAAATTGGGGAGATTGCTAGGTTTGAGGATTTTATGCGGTGCGATCGATCTTCTTCGTTGGCGTAGCCCCCGTAGGGGCGGGCTTCCCGAACGGGCGATCGATCGCTCTGTGCAACTTATCACATCCTTGAGGGTGCATACAAGCCAGAGAGTGAGAATCGACATCTTCAAGATTGCAGTCGCGGCTTCAAACCTCCGCCTCACAGCTCGCCTTCATCTAAGGACGGCTCAACAGCAACCAAATAAACCTCAACTTTAGTTTTCTCTTTAGTCCTTTTCAAAGGACTTCAGCTTTTAGGCGGAACTTACCCCCTGCGGGGGGAGTTCCGAGGGCTGTATTCTTGTTCCAGTCTCGGTTTTAGCCAATTGGTCGCTCTCAAACCGCAGTCATGTATTTAAGATTTTCTTAATATTGAGGGCGAAAGTATTGTTCTATCATGAATTTAAGCAAAAACCCCGCCACATAAGGGTTAGAAAAAATTGTAGTCATGTAAAAGATTTTCCCCCTCCGGGAAAGTCTTACCCTGTAATGGTTTCAGACCAAACTTCCCCCGTGTGTGGGGGAAGTTCCGTTTAGGCAGGGGTTTAAACCCCTGCCGGACTGCCGGAGTATTGCCACAAGCACAAGCCGTCCCTTAGAACCCATTAGCCGATCGACCTCCATCAGCTTATTGATATATTTTTCCAATAGTATTGACATTAATTGGCAACAAGGCTATAGTGATTTTTAGTGTTCTCCTCTCAAAGGATCGGCAGACGGGGGCAGTCGGCAATGGTAGACTGTTCCCGCATTTTTTTGGGAAGCAGGGGCATCGGCCAAATAGGGCATCGGGCATCGGCCAAACAGGGCATTAGATATTGGGCATTGCCGAACTTCGGTCTTCCTTCTATCCTTTACATCCGCTACATAATCCGTTGCCGAACTTCTTGCTTCCGGAGCGATCGACTGTAAAATCATAGAAATATTAAGATTTTTAACCGAATGTCAGCTCCTACCCAATCCCAGTTATTTTCTCCCAACTCCCGCCCAACAGAGCAAGAGTTTGATGTAATTGTCATCGGTTCCGGCATTGGCGGACTCGTGACGGCCACTCAGCTAGCCGCTAAGAAAGCCAAAGTTTTAGTGCTCGAAAGCTATACAATTCCGGGGGGGAGCGCTGGATATTTCGATCGAGAAGGCTACAGATTCGATGTCGGTGCCTCCATGATTTTTGGCTTCGGACAGCGCGGCACCACCAACCTCCTCACCCGCGCCCTGAAAGCAGTCAACGTCACCTTAGAAACGATTCCCGACCCCGTACAGCTTCACTATCACTTACCCAGCGGCTTGGAACTGGAAGTACCCCAGGCTTATGACAAATACTTGCAAGAATTAACTGACAGGTTCCCTCACGAACGCGAAGGAATCCACAAATTTTACGGCGAATGCTGGAGCGTCTTCAACTGCCTCAACGGCATGGAATTGCTATCCCTAGAAGAACCCGGATATCTCGTCCGAGTCTTTTTTCAGAACCCTTTAGCCTGTTTGGGATTAGTAAAATATCTGCCTCAAAATACAGGCGACATTGCGCGGCGCTACATAAAAGACCCTACTTTGCTGAAATTTATCGACATGGAATGCTACTACTGGTCTGTAGTACCCGCAGACTTGACGCCGATGATTAATGCCGGAATGGTATTTTCCGACAGACATTACGGTGGCATCAATTATCCCAAAGGCGGAGTCGGTCAAATCGCCCAAAAATTAGTAGAAGGATTAGAAAAATGCGGCGGGAAAATTCAATACAAAGCTAAGGCTAAAAAAATTATTACAGAAAACGGCCGCGCTGTCGGAGTTGAGCTAGCAACCGGCGAAGTTTACCGGGCAAAGCGGATAGTTTCTAACGCCACGCGGTGGGATACTTTCGAGAAATTGCTGCCTGCAGAAGAGATGCCCGCGAGTGAAAAGAAATGGCAGCAGCGCTATCAAAAAGCCCCCAGTTTCTTGAGTTTGCATTTAGGAGTGGAAGCAAGCGCAATTCCTGCCGGTAGTGCCTGCCACCACATTTTGTTAGAAGATTGGGACAAAATGGAAGCGCCGGAGGGAACTGTTTTGGTGTCAATTCCGACCGTGCTCGACCCGGATTTAGCTCCCGCAGGATATCACATCGTTCACGCTTTTACTTCGAGTTGGATGGAAGAGTGGGAAGGACTTTCACAGCCGGAATATGAGGAGAAAAAGGAAGAGGCCGCCGGGAGAATTATTGAAAGATTAGAAAAGATTTTTCCCGGTTTAGATGCCGGTTTGGATTATATGGAAGTTGGGACGGCGCGTTCTCACCGCCGCTTTTTGGGTCGCGACGACGGAACTTACGGGCCGATTCCGCGACAGAAGCTAATGGGTTTGCTGGGAATGCCGTTTAACCGAACTTCTATGCCTGGTTTGTATTGTGTGGGTGACAGTACGTTTCCCGGACAGGGTTTAAATGCGGTGGCATTTTCTGGGTTTGCTTGCGCGCACCGAATTGCGGTTGATTTGGGTTTTTAGTGGTAATTGTAGGGTGCGTCAGATTGTTCGCTTGAAATACGAGAGAAAGATAAAATGTAAGCCAAGGCTCCGAGGCTCCCGACAAAAAGACTAAAAACCCGGTTTCAGGGGAGAAACCGGGTTTTTAACCTCAAAATTGGTGTTTTCCATTCTTTTAACGAGTTTACTGGTCGTAGCTGCCGCCGACGCCGATTTTGGTATTGTAGATTTTGGCATCAGTGATTGTCATATCTTGCATTGATGCACCGGATACGTCAGCGGTGTTAATGATAGCTGCGGTCAGATTTGCCCGATCGAGGTCTGCGTCATTTAAACTGGCATTAGTCAGGAAAACTTGGGTTAAGTTAGCACCCGTCAAGTTAGCACCCGTCAAGTCCGCGCCTTCGAGGTTGGCACTAGATAGGTTGGCGCCTTGTAAATTTGCTTCTCTCAAATCAGCACCAATTAAATGGGCTCCTATTAAATCTGCTCCTGACAAGTCGCACTGAAAACATTGCCCCGTTGACAATAACTGTTTGACGTGAGCGGGATTTTCAGCGCGAGCCGGCCCGGCCAACAGTAGGGGAGTAATTAAAAAAGTAGCGGCTAATAGATTGCGTTTCATAATCCCTTTTCCTCACCAGACTCTGTATTTAAGTTCTTGTCTTGATATCTACAATCTTACCACCCTTGTTTTCGCAAGTTGCGATCTAATTCACAGCTTTGCTGTGACATCGATTCCCCTCAAAAACACATAGATGGTCTCGACCAGCTCGCAAAACATAATTTCGCAAAACTTAACACTGCCGAACTTAATACAGTGCCTTTTTGTAGTAACCTTTTCTAGGTTAGCTAGGATAGGCAACAGATGTGTCTTTCTGAAGATGGATATGATTCACCATGCTGTGGATGATTTTAGCTGCCATCTTATCGCAAAAAGTTTACAAAAAATACCTGGTTTTTAATAAAAGTGTCACGAGACAGAAAATTTAATTTAAAATAAAGATAAGCTTATAACTTTATAGGTAGAGGAAAAGCAGTCACAGGCCCGATCCCCAGCCCAAGCTCGGCTGCATTTTTAACAATAAATTTTAATTAGGTCTTAGCAGCGCCGTAAAAATCCACCTAGTGCTTGGAAATCAGCACTTTTTTGGAATGTCGCAGAGTCCACGCGATCGCAAAACTCAATTAAATATGCTCAAAAACGATTCTTCCAAGTATTTGCCAACCTTAGCTCAAGTAATAGACCGCTACCCCTTGACAGTTGCGCCCGATACCCCACTAGCAGAAGTAATTACCCTGATGGGCCAACGGCGCGGAATTTGCTCTCTAAACGCAGACATTCCACCAACCGATATCTATCAGCCACTAACAGAAATCGCAAATCCCCCCACCTCAAGCGCATATAGAGACGCTGCAGGTATCTGCGTCTTTGTCGTGGAAAAATCTCTAGAAAAATTATCCTCCCACTCGGCTCCACATTCTCAATTGCAAGGAATCTTCACCGAAAGGGATCTTGTCGATTTGATTGCCTCGGGCAAAAACTTAAAAGGTGTCACCATCGCAGAAGTGATGAGGCAGCCGGCAGCAACTCTGACAAAATCCGAGACTCAAGACATTTTCAGCGCCCTAATTCTGCTGGGACAACGAAGAATTAAGCACTTGCCAATATTGGACACTCAAGGTCAACTCTTAGGAGTAATTACCCCGGAAAGCATTCGCCAAGCCATGCTGAAACCGGCAAATCTCTTAAAAATGCGCCGCGTGAAAGAAGTAATGACCGCACAAGTCATTCAAGCACCTCGCTCCGCGTCAGTTAGGAGTTTAGCCGAGTTGATGGCGCAGCACCGCGTTAGCTGCGTAGTAATTACCGAATCAACAGAATTATCGATGGATTTACCGTTCCCCATTCCAGTAGGTATAGTCACAGAACGGGATATTGTCGAATTTCAAGCTTTAGATATAGATTTGTCCCAAACGATCGCCCAAACTGTGATGAGTACCCCCTTATTTAGTCTCAAGCAAGAAGACTCGCTGTGGGTAGCTCATCAGGAAATGCACCAGCGTTTAGTCCGCAGGTTGGTAGTAACGGGGGAACGCGGAGAACTCCAGGGAATAGTTACTCAAACCAACATACTGCGCGTACTTGACCCGATGGAAATGTCCGGGGCGATAGATGTTCTGCACGATTCAGTGGCAGAAAGGACTAGGGAATTGGAAAATGCGATCGCATCCCTCAGCTTGACTAACGCCAGACTAGAAAGCGAAATTGCTACCCGCGTTAGGGCCGAGGCCAGACTCCACCTTTTAGAATCTGCTGTAGTGAACGCTAACGACGCAATCGTGATTATGGATGCCGGAGACAGCGATATTTCCGACCCCACCATCATCTATGCCAACGAAGCTTTTACCCAAATGACGGGCTACCTACCCGAAGAAATCATCGGGCAAACCCCCAGTTGCTTGCGCGGCCCAGAAAGCGACCCAAGCCAAGTCGCTAAAATTCGCCATACATTCTCTCGCCGAGAACCCCTACGCCTAGAATTGATTAACTACCGCAAAGACGGTTCAACATATTGGGTGGAACTCAACAGCGTACCCATTGCCGACACCTCCGGGAACGTTACCCACTGGGTGTCAGTGCAGCGAGATATTACCGAGCGCAAGCGCATGGAACAAGCCTTTTTTGAAGAAAAAGAACTCGCTCAGGTTACTCTACAATCGATCGGCGATGCCGTAATCACTACTGACGCCGACGGCTGCATTTCCACCCTGAATCCAGTTGCCGAAACACTTACGGGTTGGTCTACATTGGAAGCTAAAGGTTTACCCCTCGCCAGCGTGCTGAGAATAGTTGACGAAACTACCAGGCGGCCGATCGAAAATATCGCCGAAATCGCTTTGTGTGAAGGTCGGATTGTTGACCAAGGACACAACAGCTTGCTGATTGCCCGCAACAACACCGAATTTGCGATCGACCACTGCCTCGCCCCCATCCACGCTAGCAACGGCGAAATTGTCGGGGCCGTCGTTGTGTTCCGAGATGTCACGCAAGTGCGAACTCAAGCGCGGCAACTTACCTGGCAGGCAACTCATGACCCCCTGACGCAATTAGTCAACCGCCGGGAATTTGAGTACCAGCTAGAGCACGCCCTACACGGCGCTCAAGGTTACGGGCAAGAACACGTGATGCTTTACCTGGATCTCGATCGCTTCAAAATAGTTAACGACACCTGCGGTCATGCTGCAGGGGACGAACTGCTGCGCCAAGTCAGCCAGCTATTTAAAAGCCATATCCCCAAAAGCGATATTTTGGCGCGTCTCGGCGGCGATGAATTTGCCGTACTCCTGTATCATCGTCCCGTCGAACGAGGATTGAATGTTGCTGAAACGCTGCTGCGAAGCATTCAGGGATTCCGCTTTGCGTGGCAGGACAAAACTTTTTCGATCGGCGTCAGTATCGGTTTGGTAGCAATCAATCCCAAAACAGCCTCGACATCTGCGATTTTGAGCGCGGCCGATATGGCATGCTACGCTGCTAAAAATAAAGGCCGCAACCGGGTACAGGTTTATCAAGCCGGCGATCGAGAATTAATCAAACAGCACGGCGAAACCGAGTGGGTGGTGCAAATTCATCAAGCTTTAGAAGAGAATCGCTTTTGCTTGTACTCTCAGCCGATCGTACCTTTGCTCAATTCTCCAACCACCGGAACCCACTGCGAAATCCTCCTGCGCCTCCAGTTGGAAACTGGTGAGTTGGTGTCGCCGATGGCGTTTATTCCGGCTGCAGAACGCTACAACTTGATGCACGCGATCGACCGCTGGGTAATTCGCACTTTATTTAGCAATTTATCTAAAATTTTCACCGCCAATTTATTAGTCCAAAACCCCGATGTAGACAGCGATAAAATCGTTACCTTCCCGGCTGGCTCTGTTTTGTCGGATCTGCAATCGTCCTTTGGCAAATATCCCAACCTTTATTCTATCAACCTTTCTGGGGACAGCCTCAACGAAGAAAAGTTTATCGAGTTTATTCAGGAACAGTTTTCCATCCATCAAATACCGCCGCAAATAATTTGTTTTGAAATTACCGAAACCGTGGCGATCGGTAATCTCAGCAAGGCAGCCAGCTTGATTTTGCAGCTCAAGGAACTAGGCTGCCAGTTTGCCTTGGACGACTTCGGCAGCGGGATGTCTTCCTTTGCTTACCTGAAAAGTTTGCCGGTTGATTATCTCAAAATAGACGGCAATTTTATTAAGCATATTGTCGATAATCCTATTGATATCGCCATGGTGGAAGCTATTACCAAAATCGCTCACGTCATGGGAATTAAAACTATTGCCGAGTATGTTGAGAATCAAACAATTATGGATAAACTCAATGATCTTGGCGTAGATTACGCTCAAGGTTATCATTTGGGCAAGCCTCAACCTTGTAACTTCACATCTCCTATTTTAGAGGAAGTTTTGGGGGAGTTTCCTGTTAATCCTTTGGCTTTTGAGGCTAAGCTGGCTTGTTGAAGAAGGATGTGGGGCAATCGATTGTCTAACGGATTTAACAGATGGATGTTGAGGGAAGAAGGAAAAGGGAAAAGGAAAAGGTAGATTTTAAGTTGTGATATCATAGCAAATCCGGGTATCGTAGCCCCTTGATGTTTAGTAAAAGTAGGGTGCGTCGCCACTAACAATTCTTGCTGCCCAGAAAGCGATCGAGCGACGCACCCTACAATAGGATAAAGGGGATGAGTAACCCGGATTTGATATCACTTCCCCATTCCCCACTCCCCATTCTCCATTAGCCATTACCTTCTACAATTGTTTCCGCTGCTTCAATGTACTGACTGTCTAACAGAAAAGCACCTTTTTCAAAGCGAATGCCCCAATAATTGCCGGGACGCCGATCGATCACAACGCCTTCAGCGCCGATCGCAATTAAATGCGCAGGCCGCAGCATCGGCATCGGTTCGGCAGTTTTGACGTAAGGTGGCATCGCCACAACTCTGACTTTTTGACCGATTATAAATTCTTTTTCCATAAGTTTTATTCCCTAAAAAAACACGGCGATAAAAAAATTAACAAGGAATGTTTCTGTTTGAGTGATTGATTGAGTGATTGATTGATTGATTGATTGATTGATTAGGGATGATAAGAAAAGGGAGAACAATGAAGCGTAATTAAGGGAATTATCGGCAAAATTATTGATATTTTAGGGCTCCATCTTCGTTGTATTCAAGTTCATAATATTTTCCCCCTAATCCTAAGTCATGAATACATCGTTGATAGTTTTTGGCTCCGATATCGAAAGGGTTAGTTCTGTTCAATCTTGCCCATTCAGCTATCTTTAGCTGGTTAGTTATCCCTGAAGCATCGGCTACGGTTTTGAGAATCCAATCAAACATTTTTTTCCTCTAAGCTGTCTCTCACTCTACCTCTCTATATTAGCTATATATTCACCTACAGGCAATCAAACATTTTTTTTCCTCTAAGCTGTATCTCACCCCTAACTCGGACGATCGCCCGTAACACCCCCGACCGATCGCGCTACAATTGTCAATCGGGATGAAAATGGCTGATTAGGAAAGTAGAGGAATAGGTGTTATGGCTACAAGTCGTCGCATTGAGCGTGTAGCTTCAATGGTTAAACGGGAAGTCAGCCTGATGTTGCTGAATGGAATCAAGGACGACCGGGTAGGTGCCGGTATGGTTAGCGTTACCGACGTAATTGTTTCGGGAGACCTTCAGCATACAAAAATTTTTGTCAGCATCTACGGTACTGATGAGGCGAAAGCCGAGACTATGGAGGGTTTGAAATCTGCTACTAGCTACGTCCGCAGTCAGTTGGGCCAACGATTGCAACTGCGCCGGACGCCGGAAGTGATTTTTCTCGAAGACCATTCTTTGGAACGGGGCGATAAAATGCTGATGCTGCTGAATCAGCTTTCTGCCGATCGCAAACCGGATCTTCTAGATGCGGAGGAAGAAGTCGCTGACGATGAAAGTCCCGATTGAAGCGAGAAGGAAGAAGGAAGAGGGAAGAAGGAAGAGGGGAAGAGAAGGAGATAGGGAAAATTCCCAATGCCCGATTCCCGATTCCCAATGCCCGATTCCCGATTCCCGATTCCCGATTCCCCAATCTAAAATCTAAAATCTAAAATCTAAAATCTAAAATCGAATGATTGACAATCTTTCCTTACCGGAACTGGTGGCCCAGATGTTTGTGGTGCGCGCTTCTGGCTGCTTGTTCGACCACCAAATTCGCTATCCCGAATGGGAACCAACTGCCAGCAAACTCCGCTATTATCTGGAAAATTTGGGCGTCGGTGGGGTGATTTTGGTCGGGGGAAGTGCTGCGGAATTGGCAGTTCGATCGCACCAATTGCAGTCTTGGGCTAAGTTTCCGCTACTGCTGGCGGCTGATATTGAGGAAGGTGTCGGCCAGCGGTTCGCGGGGGCAACTTGGTTCGGGCCGCCGATGGCAATTGCCGAAGTGGCGCGGCACGATGCAGGTAAAGCCGATCGATATGCTGAACAAATGGGCGCTGTCACGGCGATCGAAGCTAGGGCGATCGGTCTAAATTGGATTCTCGCACCAGTGGTTGATGTTAACAACAATCCCGACAATCCTGTGATTAACGTCCGCGCTTTTGGCGAGACACCGGAAATTGTCGGGAAATTAGCCGCTGCTTTTATTCGGGGCGCAGGCGAGTACCCGGTTTTGACTACAGCTAAGCATTTTCCCGGCCACGGAGACACGGCGGTTGATTCTCACTTGGAATTGCCGGTTTTGCCACATTCGCCAGCGAGATTGGCCCAGATTGAGTTGCCTCCTTTTGTCGAGGCGATGGCTGCTGGGGTCGATGCTGTGATGAGTGCTCACTTGCTGATTCCAGCTTGGGATGCCGAGTTTCCTGCTACTCTTTCTCGCAAAATTTTGATTGGGAAGCTGCGAGAAGAGTTGGGATTTGAAGGTTTGATCGTGACGGATGCTTTGGTGATGGGTGCGATCGCCAATAAGTACGGCGCTAATGAAGCTGCTGTTTTGGCTGCTGAGGCTGGTGCTGATGTTTTGCTGATGCCGCTTGACCCGGAAGGGGCGATTCTCGCTGTCTGCGAAGCTGTCACTCAAGGGCGGATTCCAATATCACAAATTCAGGAATCTGTCAAGCGGATTTGGTCGGCTAAAGCTAAAGTCGGTTTGTTAGTAAAGGAAAAGGAAAAAGCAGTAGATTCAACATCGATCGACTCGATCGACTTAAGTTTGCTGGCAAATCCTGATGCGAGGGCAACTGCTGCCGATATTTTGCGAGATTCTTTGAAATTTGGCGGCAATCTACCTTTGCAGCTTGCCAAACCAGCAGAAAACCAGCTTTTGCGGAATTTGATTGTTGTAGATGATGTTTTGGGGTGCGAGTTTTTGGGCAACCACACTCCGGCGATCGCCCTTCCCGAACAGTTTGGTTACGAATTGCAACTTATTGACGATCGCACAGGCGCGATCGCTGAAAATACAGGTGCAGAGCATTTTTCTCCGACACTGCTGCAAATTTTCATTCGCGGCAATTGCTTCCGAGGCAGTGCTGGTTTGACCCAAGCAGCTCAAGATTGGTTTAAGAAATTATTAAAAACGGGAGAACTGCAAGCTGTGTTAATTTACGGCAGTCCCTACGTTTTAGAGCAATTTTTGCCACACTTGCCTCCGAGTCTTCCTTATATATTTTGTTTTGGGCAGATGCCGGCAGCGCAATCTATCGCTCTAGAAGTGCTATTCGGCATTGACGCAAAGGGCAATGCTTGAGCTGTCGGACTCCTAAATCTTGCCTTTGCTGCTGTTGCGTCAGGACTTAAATTCATCAACCCGGTTTCTCGCAAGAAATTTTGCCTTTGGTGGCGAAGTATCCAGAAACCGGGAATTGGACGCGGGTTCCTAAGTTCTGAATAGAGCTTTCCAGCAGATCCGCCTGCTTGTGGGGAAAATGTGCTGCTTCTCCACATCCTAAGACAGATCCCATCACTTATTGATAATTCGTATAATTTATTTTTATTTACGATAGTGAATTGTATAGCTGTATACGGACAAAATTTAACTTCCATATTCGTAAGTTTGGACTATATTATTACCAGGGCCATAAAATTTTTTAGTAAAACATTGAGGGCGCATTATGATTCACTCCACTATTCCCCAAATCCAATACTCTTTAGATGTGATCCAAGATGAAGCGCGTCACCTCGTCCACGAGGGCGTACTGAGCCGCCAACAGCCCATCTATACCCTCTGCCAATTCATTCCTCCCCGGGAATGGGCTTGTGTAGAGTGCGAATTAGAAAAATGCGACTTCTTGCTGCGCGATCGCATCGCCGACCTGATCGGTTCTGAACAATGGGACAACGACTAAATTTTTGTTCGCTTAAATAAGTTTGCAAGTAAACTCCGGCTGTGTTAAAGACTCTTGATTCTTTAATGCTGGGAATTTTCGGCGCGCAAATTTTCCAACTCGGCCCTCAGCGCTGCCATGTGTGCAGTTAATTCTTGAATCTCTAGCTTTACGTTAGGCGGTACAACCGACTCGGGAGGAGCATCAGTCGCTGCATCTGATGGCTTGGGCGAGACAGATTCGCTGTCTGCATTCTCCCGATCGCCCGGTTGAGAGAAAATAGTATCTACAAAATTCCGGGCTTCTCGCTCAGTCATTTCTCCTTTTTCCAGCAACTCATCGGCTAACTGGCCAAAATCTGACTTCAGTTTGTCAAGATTTTCTTCTCGCTTCAGAGGATCTTGCAATGTCTCAATTAAAAAGGAAGTTGCACCTAAAGTTAGGTGAAATCCTGTTTGCAGCATTTGAGGCAGGTTGTCGGGATTCATCTAAAAATGCCGCTAGAACGTTTTTCTGAGTGTTTGGTTCGCTAGTTGCTCCCAAGTCGGGGCGTAAAGCCGCTTCTTAGCGCGAAGATGCTGGCGTTGTGGGTCGCGATCGCCCCGATTCAGGAAATATTAGCTTTTGGGGGGACGTTTTGCCGTTGTGCCAATACTAATCGTATCATTACTTCGTAAATTAATAAATGTCAAGTGTAAACTTTTGTAACTATGAATCGAGACTTTCCCGCTCGAAGGCTCAGTCTATTTTAGATTTTAGATTTTAGATTTTAGATTTTAGATTTTAGATGGAACAGGACTTAGGCACTGCGACTAAAAAAATCCGGTGGCTGATTACCCGCGTAAGTCCTGTTCAAGCCCGTTAAGGATACAGCGCTTCGCCGGTGGAAGGGTCAAATATAAATAGTCGATCGAAGTCAAGCTGTACCTTCAGCCGATCGCCCGATCGCAAGCGAACACTCGCAGGTATTTGTAACTGTACAGTAGTTTCAGCACTCAACAACGGCAAACTCGCCCGAATTAAAGTTTCTCGCCCCAGAGGTTCCACGACTTTTACCTCTACATCTAGAGGGACTTTTTCTAAGGCCCAAACATCGGTTTTCAAATCATCATCTTCTACTGTTTGTGGGGTAAAGATTTCTATATTTTCTGGACGGATGCCCAAATCAAATCCTTGTCCTTCTCTCGCCTGCAATTTTTTCTGAATCGAGGGCGGACAGGCTAAAGCTTGATTTCCTACTTGAAAGGATTCGTTAGTATAAATTGCTGGCAAAATGTTCATGGCGGGATTGCCTAAAAATGTGGCAACCATGCGGTTAGCTGGTTTGGCATAAATGCTTTGCGGGTCTCCAATTTGTTGAATTTTTCCCCCATTTAAGACTACAATCTTATCAGCTAAAGTCATCGCTTCCACTTGGTCGTGGGTGACGTAAATTGTGGTAATTCCCAGCCGTTGATGCAGTTGTTTGAGTTCTGCTCTAGTGTCGTCTCGCAGTTGAGCATCGAGGTTAGAAAGCGGTTCATCTAAAAGAAATACTTTCGGTTCGCGGGCGATCGCCCTTCCGAGTGCTACCCGCTGCTGCTGTCCGCCTGATAGCTGTTTGGGCTTGCGCTTGAGGAGATGGTCGATCGAGAGCGATCGGGCGACTGTTTCGACTCGTTCTTGAATTTTAGTCGGGTCAACATTCCGCATCCGCAATCCAAATGCCAGGTTTTCTGCGACAGTCATGTGCGGATAAAGCGCGTAATTTTGAAATACCATTGCTACATCCCGCTGTCTCGCCGGAATGTTGTTAACTAAATTATCTCCGATGTAAAGATTGCCGGAAGTTGCGGTTTCTAAACCTGCAATTGTCCGCATAATTGTCGATTTCCCGCAGCCGGATGGCCCGACTAATACCCAAAATTCCCCGTCCGGGATTTTGAAGCTGATGTTTTCGATCGCGGTGACGTTTTGGTAGCGTCGGGTAATATTTTCTAAGCGAACATTTGCCATTGGTTATTTGTTAGTAGTTATTGGTTGTTAGTTATTTGTTAGTGATTTTTACCTTTTGTCTTCGGAAAGTTTGTTTAATTCTAAAACTGTGCGGTTTAATTCTTCGACTATAGGCGTTAACTCAGCTTGGCGGAATGCTTCTACTAAAGAACGATAATACCAGAGAGAACCCTCTTTTCCACCTTTAAAGCGTTCCCAAACAACGTCACCCAATTGACGAGAATCTTTCAGGATCGATCGAACATTATAAAGTTTATCAGCAGCCGAGACTAATCTGACCGAGCCCGAAGCTGTAGAAAGGCGATCGATATAAGCTTGTTTTCGCTGTCGCCAAGGGGGTTTCGGCGTCTCGTCACTGTCGGTACAGCCGTCTACAATCGCTGTGACGGTATCGCCAAAGCGGCGGCGGATGGCTTCGCGGGTGGTGGGGCCGCCTCGATCTTCGATCGCATCGTGAAGCAAAGCTGCGATCGCCTCATCTTCATTTGCCCCATATTCTAAAGCTATACTAGCAGATACATTTAACCCGGTAAATCCCGGACTGAACCAGGAATCACTGTGTGTGGCAAGATAGAGAAAGCAGCAAGCTCTCCTACCAAGGAGGCATCTCTCAAAGCTTTCAACAAAATATTGAAAGCGCCATTTTTGTCCCTGTCCAAAGTGTGTCCGCACTCTGGACATTTAAATAATTTAGACCCGCCTAATTTATGATGGACGTGTCCGCATTTTGAACAGGTTTTGGATGTGTACTCTTCTGTCACGTCTACTACAACACCACCATGCTTGGTGGCTTGATGCTTCAACATTTGTTTAAAACGATAATGGCTCAATGTAACCATCGCTCTAGCGGTTTTAGTCGCTAACCTGCGCTTACCTTTTTTGACCATTTGTTGCGTCTCAAAGGTTGGCAGGAAAATTAGCTTGTACGTACCTGCTAAATATTTTGCAGCTTTTTTGTGCAGTTCGTTGACTAAGTTTTTGATTTTGATTCTGATTTTTGCTGCGGATTTTCGCAGGCAATACCTCAGTCGCTTGAATTGCTTCCCTTTGCTTACTCCTATGCGGGACATCAATTTGTCTAGATGTCTTGCTAGCCGATAAATGCGACCGATATCGTTTTTTCCTATTTCGATAAAGTCGCTGCCGTCAAAACCAGTAAGAAAAGTTCTAATGCCCGGATCTAACGCGACAACCGACTCGCTCTCAATTGGCTCTATTTTTGGTGCATCAATCGCATAACAGATCAACCACTGCCTATTGATTAAACTAAGTGTTGGTTCGTGCTGCATTACCTCGATAATAGGTTCCGATGTTTTAAAGGTTAGCCCTTTAGTAGCAGTTGGATAGAAAGTCCCGAACTTCCAATTAGATGTTTGAAATCGGATAGTCTGAGATGTATCGAAACGGCTTCTAAACTTTGCAGTTCCTTTTTTCTTTTTAGCTGCCTTGTGCGCTTCAAAAGCTTGGAACACTGCCATTTGTCGCGGGTTGTAAGGTTGCTCGGAAACCCAGTCGGGAGCCGAGTCCATTACCTTTTTCCTTAAATTATACTTGCCAATTCTCTCGTTTTTAAGCACAGCAATTGCTTGGTTGTAACACCATCTACTTGCTGCAATCCAAGTTCTCCACTTTTCTGCTAGCTTGGTTTCCGGGTAAACTCGAATCTTCTTTGATAGCAGATTTGTATTTTCGTAAACCGTAGAGTCGGCAGCTAAAGACGTGGATAATGGCAAGGATATCTTCAAGCATTTCTCGTTCTGGAGACAGCTCGTTTCTGCTGAGAACCATGAGTTGGCAATTGTTTTGCTCGCAGATCCATTTGATGAGATCTCCACCAAACCTTGCAAGTCTGTCTTGGTGGCCGACCACAACTGTTGAGATATCTCCTGACATGACTTGTCCCAAAAGGGAAAGCAGCGCTTTTCTTCTGAAGTTGAGTCCACCCCCGATGTCTTTGAAGACTTTAGCTTGCGGGTAGAGGCTTTGGAGGTAGCTAACTTGCCTGTCGAGGTCTTCTCGTTGCTTGTAGCTACTGACCCTGGCGTAGATGGCTGTAACTCGTTCGTGCCCGGTTCCGAGAACGCTGTCGATGTCGTAGCGTCGCTGGTTGGAGGGAGTTCTGATTGCTGATATTTTGCCAGCAATTTCCCAGTTTCTAAGGGTTTTGTCTGAGACTTGCAGGATTTTGCAAGCTTCTCGCGGTGTAACATATCTGGTCATCGCTAGGTGGTATTTTTGCTATCAATCCCTAGTACCAGGTTTTACCGGAATTTACCAGGGTATTTTAAGAAATTGGTTACTTTGCAACAACAGTACCCAACAAATGGGCAATCTAGGGAACGCCGGAACCTTTGCGGACTTGGGTAGCGTGCAATTGGGCGGCATAGGTGAGGGCTTCTGAAAAACGGTTTGAGAGAATCATGAAAGTCACCTTTCTGAATTGCTATGATATATAAATTGTCGGGCTAAGTTGAAAAGACAAATTCTACCAATTTCAATAAGATCGTAAAGATGCGATCGCTTGTACAATTATAATCTTTAAAGAGAGGTTGCGAGCATGACAGCTACTATAATTATACCCAAAAATGCAGACAAAAACTCAGAGCCAGAATTACCGCCAAAATTAGAAAATACACCGGAAATTCACCCAGAATCTGAGTCCGAAAAAGTCATATCTCTAGAAGAGTTTTTAGTCAAGCCTCCTGATAGAATGGAATGGGTTGACGGCAACTTAGTCGAGAAAACAGGAATGACATTCAAGCACGGTCTCGCTCAAGTTAATCTAGCTACATCCTGGAGAAATTACAAAAATTCCAGCGGACAGGGAGGAGAAGTTGTTACAGAAGTCCTTTGCCGCACTAGCAAACAGGGTCGCCGTCCCGATGTTGCTTACATTACTCCTGAACTGCTGCCAGAATCAGGAAATTTTACAGCATTTTCCCAAAGTTTTCCTTTGATAGCGGAAGTTGCTTCCCCGGAAGATAGCGGCGAAGAGTTATTTGCGAAAGCTCAGGAATATTTGGAATCGGGATGTTTAGAAGTTTGGTTGCTATTTCCTGAAGCGAGATTAGTATTTGTGAATGCAGGGCAGCGCTGGCGGTTGTTTAATGCGGATGAAGTTGTTAACACTCAAAGCGTGCTTGCAGGTTTTAGCCTAGCCGTCAGTCAATTGTTGGCTTGAGAAACGTGTTAAAGTAATTTATTGAACCCCTAAAAAGAGCAATTAAAAAATCAACATTAAGGTGATTTAATTGAGATTGAAACAAGGTTTAATTAGAAGAGAGTAGCCAAAAACTCTAGTTAAATATCGCTTTACAGACAGGCAAGTTGGAACTATTGATAAAATCGCTTGCAATCAAACTATAACGCTCCGCTTTTTCTAATCAATTCAAAGGCGTTTTTCTGGATTTTCAAGAGGCGCAATTCAGCTTCATCATCAGGGACGGGCAATCAATTTTTATTAGTCTGTTACAGGTTTGATTTTGCCGACTGATGGCGTTTACTCAGCACCTAAAGCAGCGGCATAGTTGTTAACAGGGGTGTTGGCAGAAGAGGTCGGAGCGGGGGCATCACAGTTAATTATTTTTCTCCCGAACATACAAATACTAACTTGTTTCTAGATTGTCATGTGATTTAATACCCTAACCACTATAATTAAGGTATCTCTAACTGCGGTATCTGTCCATGCCCAAGCCCGATGTATTTATTACGTTTGGCGTCACTCAAGAAGAGAAATAATTACTAAATAAAATTGCGAGTCCGAAGTGAGCAATCAAACCAGTTGTGCTAAGAACTCTGATTAGGGGACTGAGGCGTAGACTTCAAAGGACTGACCCTAAAGGGTTAGCAGATTCCTCCCACGACTAGAAGCCCTCGGCTTTCTAGGCGATTTTCTATCAGCGGTAGTCTTCGATGGGAATGGGGTTGAGAGATTTTTGGTGGAGTGCGTGCGATCGCCTTTAAATTTGAGCCAGAACGATCGTCCGATCTACTAAAAATCACACTCGGCTAACAGATCCGAGCCTAGCACAGTCTCCCAGCCACTCCACCAATCAACGGAACAGCAACCAACTCAGCAATTGTTGCACTTCAGTGAACAAGAGAAAGCAACTAGCAACTTGCGGATGCAACTGATCCTTGGAGGTACGGCATTAATTGTTAGTGTCGCTGCCTATTTCAGCTACCAAGTGGTGCGGAATTTGAGCCTATAAAACTTGAACCGCAATGCTGTTTTAGAAGTTCAACCGAAGCCGATATTTTCCCTGTTTATTGCAGATAAAATCTGGTGACTCTAAACCAGGTTTGGGAACTCTCAGACCTGTATCCTATCTTTATTTTGAACGCTATGCTGTCGAAGTCTACAATTGCTGCTGCTAAAGGCTTTAGTAAGGTTCCCCTGCGAACCGCTCTGGTTGTTCCATTCATCCTGCAAATCTTCGCGGCCGTAGGATTAACAGGGTATCTGTCGCTGCGAAATGGACAAAAAGCAGTGAATGAACTAGCGACTAACTTGCAAACAGAGGTGAGTAACCGTGTGGATCAGCACCTCGACAGCTATGCCGCTGCAACCCGCTATTTGACTCAAATCAACGGTGAGCAAATTGACCTGGGATTGTTGAACTTACAAGATGCCGATCGCCTCGCTCAATTCTTTGCAAAGCAGGTAAAAACCTACAACGTTGGCTATATCCTGTACGGGTCTAAAACGGGGAACTTTATCGCATCGGGATATTACCGAGAGTCAACCATTCCGAACCACGGAAATCCTGACATTAGTCTGGTACTACCGAAGCGGTACGGCAATCCTGATTTGTACAACTACATTACGAATGACCAAAGCCAGCGAACTAAAATGTTTGAAATTACCAAAGCGTATCAGTTCCAGAAAGAAGGCTGGTACGCCAAAGGTGTCGAGACGGGCAAGCCCGGGTGGAGCGAGATCTATCAATGGGAGACTAATAACTACCCGTTGTCGATCGCCACGAGTCGCCCTATCTATGACAAGAAAGGTCAGTTGATCGGCAGCGTGGGGGTGGAGCAGCGCCTTTCGCAAATTAGTGACTTTTTACGTGAAATTAAGGTTAGTCAATCCAGCAAAGTGTTCATTCTGGAGCGCAACGGATTAATCGTTGCCAGCTCTAGCGATGCGCCCGTATTTGCAGTGACCAACGGCAAACCTCAGCGACTACGGGGCTTTGAGAGTAAGGACGCCCTAATTCAAGCCACGTCCAAGTATCTCGGCGATCGCTTCGGCGATCTCAAAACCATTCAAACCGTCCAGCAGCTAGACTTTCGCCTCCAGGGTGAGTGGCAGTTTGTTCAAGTAACTCCCTGGCAGGACGAATGGGGATTGGACTGGCTGCTAGTCGTCGCCATGCCGGAATCAGATTTCATGGGACGAATTAATGCCAACACAGTCAACACGATTTGGCTGTGCTTAGGCGCATTAGCACTGGCAACCGTTTTGGGTATCTACACCTCGCGCTGGATTGCTCGACCCATTTTGCTGCTGAGTCACGCATCGGAAGCGATCGCCGAAGGAAAACTCGACCAAAACGTCGAAACCTCTGCCATTAAAGAACTGGGTGTACTTGCTCAATCCTTTAACCGAATGGCGCAGCAGTTGCGCGATTCCTTCACCGCCCTAGAGCAAACTAACCAGCAGCTTGAACAGCGAGTTGAACAACGCACTGCAGAACTCAAGTATGCAAAGGAAGCAGCAGACAATGCCAACAAAGCAAAGAGTGATTTTCTTGCCAACATGAGCCACGAACTCCGCACTCCCCTCAACGGTATTTTGGGCTATGCTCAAATCCTCAACCGCAGCAGCGCATTGCCAGCGAAAGAACGTCATGGGGTAGAAATCATTCACCAGTGTGGTTCTCATTTGCTGACGCTGATTAACGATGTGTTGGACTTGTCCAAAATTGAAGCCGGCAAACTAGAACTCACACCTAAAGCGATTCACTTTCCTTCATTCCTCCAAGGTGTCGCTGAAATCTGCGGCATTCGTGCCGACCAAAAAGGCATTGACTTCGTTTACAAGCCCGATCCACAGTTGCCTGAAGGGATTTTTGCTGATGAAAAACGGCTGCGTCAGGTGTTACTCAACTTGGTGGGAAATGCGATAAAATTTACCGACAAAGGTTCTGTCACCCTCAAGGTTGCCGTAGTTGAGAATGATCCCCATCCGTCCACTCGCTCTTTCAAATTTCAAGTTGAAGATACGGGCGTAGGAATTGGGCCCGCTCAATTGGATAAAATTTTTCAGGCTTTTGAACAAGTGGGCGATCGCCAGCGCCAAGCCGAGGGCACGGGTTTAGGACTGGCGATCAGCCAAAGGATTGTCCAACTCATGAACGGACAAATCCAAGTTAAGAGCCAACCCGAAGTCGGCAGTGAGTTCTTTTTTGAAGTGGAACTGGCGATCGCCACCGATTGGGTGCAGAAAAACTCCATGACAACTGGAAAACAAATTATTGGTTACGAAGGACAACGACGCACCATACTTGTGGTAGACGATCGTTGGGAAAACCGAGCCGTTCTCTTTAACTTGTTAGAGCCACTAGGATTCCAAGTTAGTGAGGCAGAAAATGGACAAGAAGGATTGGAAAAAATCCGACAGTCTCAACCTGACTTAGTGATTACAGACTTGGCAATGCCAGTCATGGACGGCTTTGAACTGCTCAAACAGGTTCGCAGTGCAAAGGATTTGCAACACCAGAAGATCGTTGTCTCTTCTGCATCAGTATCACAAGCCTATCAACAGATGAGTTTAGAGGCAGGGGGAAATGATTTCCTGGCAAAGCCAGTGGAAGTCAGTGAATTATTTAACCTCTTAGCCACTCATTTAGAATTAAAATGGAAATATGAAATTACAGCCTCCCACGAGTCTGGTTCATCCATTCCAACGACTGAATTAGAAAACCCTGAAGGGAGTATTATTCCTTCCCCGGTTGAGTTAAAAACGTTACTAGAAATGGCACATAAAGGCAACTTAAAACGGCTACGAGAACACACTGAGCATATTGCTCAGTCTAACCCTCGCTACGCTGATTTTGCCTCACATATTATTCAGCTTGCCAAGCAATTTAAAGCCGAAGAGATTGAAGAGTTGCTACAACAACACCTCACAGAGAAAAAAGCCGATGTCTAGTCCTGAATTAATTCTGGTGGTGGATGATACCCCTGCAAACTTAGAAGTAGTTTGTGAAACCTTAAGTGATGCGGGGTACGAAGTAGCAACCGCCATCAACGGCGATCGCGCTCTTAAGAGAGTCCAAGCTTATCCTCCCGATCTGATCTTGCTCGATGTTCAAATGCCAGGAATTGACGGCTTTGAAACCTGCAAACGTCTGAAGGCAGATCCGAAAACAGCAAGTATTCCCATCATTTTTATGACCGCTCTCTCCGATGCCGATAGCAAGGTGAAAGGATTTGTCCTGGGTGCTGTGGACTACATCACCAAACCCTTTCAAGAACAAGAGGTGCTAGCACGGGTAAAAACTCATTTGCAGCTACGGCAGTTAACTAAAAATCTCGAACAGCGTGTAGCTGAGCAAACGGCTGATTTAGAAGCAGCACTCACACAACTGCAACAGTCTCAGCTTCATTTAGTCCACACCGAAAAGATGTCTGCTTTGGGCAATTTAGTGGCGGGTGTCGCGCACGAGATTAATAATCCGCTTGGCTTTATTGCGGGCAATCTGAAACCCGCTCAGGACTATATTAAAGACCTATTTCAAGCGATCGCTCTCTACCAAAAAGAACTCCCTTATCCAAGTGCCGCGCTACAGGAATTCCTGGAGGAAATAGACTTGGAATATTTACAAGAGGATTTACCTAAGTTAATCGATTCGATGCAACAAGGAGTCGATCGCATTCACACAATCAGCACCAGTTTAAGAACTTTCTCGCGTTCTGATTGCGATCGCCCCATTCATTACAATATCCACGACGGGATTGACAGCACGATCTTGATTCTCAAGCATCGCCTCAAAGCCAACGAATGTCGGCCGGAAATTCAAGTCATCACAGACTATGGCGATCTGCCACAGGTAGAATGCTTTGCGGGACAGTTGAATCAGGTATTTATGAATGTGCTGGCAAATGCGATCGATGCGCTTGAGGAATCAAATAAAGGACGCAGTTTTGCTCAGATCAAAGCCAACCCCAACCTGATTACTGTCAAAACCCAATTGTCGGAATCTCAGGCAGTGATCCGAATTCAGGATAATGGGATTGGCATGACGGATGCGGTGAAGCCAAAAATCTTTGAGCATCTGTTTACCACCAAAGGCGTGGGGCAAGGAACAGGGCTGGGATTGGCGATCGCTCATCAAATCGTAGTCGAGAAACACTCTGGAACTCTAGAAGTTAACTCAACTTTAGGTGAAGGTACAGAGTTTGTGATTTCAATTCCGGTGAAGGAGCTCGCTGTAAAAGACATTCAGACAAGGATCTGCGTTGATGCAGCATAACAAATCGTTGCAGCGGCAGCATAAACATGATTAATCGCCTCTTCAAACCCCCCAAACTATTGATATAGTAGTACGCGGTGCAAAAAACGGTAAACCATGACAGCCACAAATCTCGTCAATAAATTTGAGTACAAACCCCTATACAAACCAAATCAATTAATTTGCGGAACGGGGCAAACAGCCATTGTCAGCGGCTGGACAGTAAAAAGTGCGATCGGCAAAAAATTACAACCCAACGAATTTGCTGTCATCGGACAACTGTACTCTCCTACTCGCGGCATCAACTTCTTAATTAGAAACTTGCTGTGCAATCCCCACGTCCGCTTTTTAGTAATTCTCAACGCTACCAAAGAAGACCGCAACTCCGGTGCTGCAGCCTGCTTGATCGACTTTTTTCGCAACGGCTTTGAAGCCGGCAAAAGCGATACAGGTAGAGATTGCTGGCTAATTAAATCTTCAATATTTGGCTACATTGATATTGAAATAACAGCAGAAGCATTAGAACTATTGCGTCATTCCATCGAATGGAAAGAAGCCAAAAACATAGCAGAAACAGTGACTCTTGTCAACTTTTTTGCCCAAAAAGAATCTGTTGAACCTTGGGGAGAATCCGTAACTTTTCCGCTAGTGGAAATCGTCCCGACTGTACTCCCCGGCCAGAAATACGGACACAGAATCGAAGGCAAAACAATCGCCGAAACTTGGGTAAAAATCATCCACCGAATTAAGACCACCGGCACCTTGCGGCCGACTGGTTACGACGGACAGTGGCAAGAATTAATCGACTTAATGGCAGTGATTACAGATGAACCTGCGGAATTCTATTTTCCTGAACCGAATTACTTACCAATTGACCGTGATTTCCTCGAACAGTACAAACCGCAAATGCTGGAAGATGCCCCATATAACGAAGGCATTAAATATACCTACGCACAGCGGATGCGGTCGTGGTTTGGACGAGATCAAATTGAAGAAGTTATTGCCAAACTAATTAAGGAAATTGATGCGGCAAGCGCTGTAATTAGTTTGTGGGATGCAGGCGGAAATATTAACAGAAGACCTGACGGTTCCTCCGACCACCAGCACAGCGGCAGTCCTTGTTTAAATCACATTTGGGTGCGAGTTGTAGACGGTGAAATATCGCTAACTGCAACTCTCCGCAGTAACGATATGTTTGCGGCTTGGCCGGCAAATGCAATGGGTTTGCGCGCTTTGCAGCAGCATATTCGCGATGAAATTGCGAGGCGTTCCGATTATAATTTGACAATGGGCCCGTTGGTAACGCTGAGTCAATCGGCTCACTTGTATGACGATACCTTTGAAAATGCCGATCGACTAATTCAAACCCAATATGCTAAAATCTGCGAAGATCGAGACTTTTTCGATGCAGCGGGCAATTTTTTAGTTGAAGTAGCCGACAATCAGATAGTTGTCACGCAAACCACCCCCGGCAGCGGCGAAGTTGTCACCTGTTATTCTGGAAAAAACCCTCTCAAGTTAGTGCGAGAAATTTGTGCGGCTTCCCCTGCCATCAAAGGCGAGCATATTGGTTATTTGGGAATAGAATTGCAAAAGGCGGCCGAGTGTCTGAAAACGAGCGAGCAATACATTCAGGATCGAAGATGAATTTAGAAGAAGACAGACCGACTTGGGATGAATACTTTTTAATGTTGGCAAAATTGGCCGCTACTCGATCGACTTGTCTGGCTTTTCCTGTAGGCGCGGTGATAACTAAAAACAGGCAAGTTTTAGCAACGGGTTACAACGGTTCGCCGTCAGGTTCGGCACACTGTACAACTCAAGGCTTCTGCTATCCTGGTTTGAGTAGTTGCGACGCCAGCAAAATTTTGCCATCAAGGGCGGTTCACGCTGAAGCAAATGCGATCGCCAAAGCTGCTAAACACGGTATATCTACTGCTGGGGCTAGTATTTACGTCACTTTAGAACCGTGCATCTATTGTTTGAAATTAGTCATTGCGGCTGGAATTAGAGAAGTGTTTTACGAAACGACTTTTAACAGCGGAGAAAAAGCTGCTTTGAGAGATACTTTTATCAGTGAAGGTATTGTTGAGTTAAAACAAATTCAGCTATCTGAAGATACAGCAAAAAAGGCGGCTTTGTTTTTATTGCATCCTACATCTGTGGCCCAAAAATTAGTATAGGATCGATCCTCCCCGTGGTTGTCGCAGCCACAGGAAATAACTGTGCTGTGTTCCTATAAATGATATTTATTCGCTGGTAATTTCTAGGGATACGGCACTCCCGTATCCTAAATCCCGCGTGATACAAGTGATATTTATTTTACCCTTTGTAAAGACACAGCACTGCCGTGTCCTTACAACAAATAGAGATGGCAATTAACCAAAAAACGGCATTACAAATTGTGAATACCCTGTAGTTCAATCAATCAAACTCATTCACAGCTTGCAAATAGTCGATCGCGGCATCTATCCTTGAAGAATACTTAAAAGCAAACTGATCGAACCAATATCCCTCATCGGAATTTTTATCCAACTTTTTCAGCCAAACCTGAGCTTGCCTAACTTTCTGCCTGTGCGTTTGTACGTCCAACTGCGGCCCCGCGACTTTTTCTGCTGGCGGCTGTTCCAGTGAAGCTACTTCCTGAGCTTGATTTGGCGCTTCGTGCTCAGCCTTAAGCGGTTGCTGTGAAGCCACTTCCCGAGTTTGATTTTGCCCTTCGTACTCAGCCTTAATTTGAGCTAAATCCTTATCCAAAGGACTAGCATACAAATTTATATCTGATGTTTTAAATGTTTGATTTGACGGCACTGCTGCTTGTGGCAAAGGCGCTTGTGCTTGCACCGACGCCTGACTTTTCAACTCAGCAATTTTTTGAGATGCTTGATACTCTGCCTTAAGTTCACCTAACAGGCGATCGATCGATTCCATAACTTAAACCCCCCTAAAAAATTCTGCTGGGCCAACTGGCCCAAATATAATCGCGTGAACTTCGCCCGCCTCCTCAATCAGTTATTGCATTCAGCAATACCTCTGTCAGGGTCATTCCTTCAATATCATCCATCGTGACAGTATCAACGATATCGAATTTAGCCCCGGCGCTTTGCAGTTCGTCATCCAATATCTTGAGAAACTTAGTTGCTTCCGGCGCATTCCCTACTTGAATGAAAGAAATCGCCAACTCTTCATCTCGATCGAGCTTCCGGGAAGCCTCTATAATCGTTTTCATCACTTCTTTTCGATCGTCCGGTTCCCCGTCCGTCACCACTAATATTGTTTCCCCATTTTGCTTGGTCTTACCGGATGCTTTGCGCTGAAAAAAATTGTTCAGAGCGTCTTGCAGAACAGCAGCTAAATTGGTAGTCCCCGCAGGTTCGTTTTCTTGGAAAATTTGCACGACTTTAGCTGATGTTACGTTGTCGTAGCGCTTGAAGCGACCGGAAAACACATAAACTGTTATGCCATCAGGATCGAGTTCTTCGCATTTATTCGCCAATGCGATCGTCGATTCTTGCATGAGCGCCCACCGACTTTTACCGCCCATCTGGTCTTTCGTGTACATACTGCCGCTTTTGTCAATGATGATGGTATAATCGCGGTTCTGAAGCATAAGATTTTTCCTGTTAATTCAGTTTTTCCCAAAAATATCAAAACCAGCGAGCAGAAGCTGTTGAGCTTTAGTTGCTCGCTGCGTTTTTTTTAGTTGATTTGCGATCGCAAAGACCGGAATTTAAGCTGCAACTAAAGCATCTTTAAGTGGCTTCCAGCTAAAAGCTCGATCGCCCCCCATCTCAACTGCTATTTTAACTCGCGGTTCTAACGTCGGCAAAACAGTCAAATACTCAATCTCCTGACTCGACAAAACTTGCCCTTCAATAATCCACAGCACCAGTCCTTTTGCTTTCGGTGGCAAATTGTCTAATTGAGTTTTCAACATCGGTGGCACGTAGTATGTATAACCCACAGCCGATTCATTGCCAGTAGTTTTTTTGCCCAAATGCGGCGGCCGCACGCCGTGAACCCCGGTCAAATACATCGCCAAATCGCCCAAACCCCGCGCCGTAATTGTGTACGCACCGTAGCCCGCAGCCCTCAGCCTGCGTAGGTAGCGCCCCTCAAATCCTCCCTCTAAAGGAACGTACAGGGCCAGCGACCCCGACTTTTCCAAATCCCGAATCAGATCAGATCCCGTCGTAATCAGTCCCATAAAATTTGTGTTTCCTGCTGTATCAAAATTTGGTCGATCGCTGCTTGCGAGCTTAAAATATTATAAATCCTAAAGTTGAGGCGAAAAATTCTCATCGCGGCCTTGACAAACGGCAAACACTTCATGTACTATTGTGAATTGTCGTCGCCGTAAAGGATACTAAGTACATTTAGGCTCAAGTCCTGGCGCAAACAAGCAAGACCGAAAAAAGACTCGGAGATTTAGCAGGTAAAAAGCCGCATATCTAAACTCTTGCAAGACTTCCACAAGCTCGCTCCCAAATTTAAAACTCCAATTTTAAACACCGAGGAAGGCTGTTGGTTGATAACAGTTAATTGCAGGAACACTGAAATAAATGTTTCTGCACAAGAGCAAGCGGATTGACGTAAA
>Ga0164305_10000038_pt1 | contig 35539 bp, 27 predicted proteins | sample Whisoiple_237_MG_FD_110215 | JGI IMG/M metagenome (GOLD analysis project Ga0164305, IMG submission 110215) | Soil microbial communities amended with pyrogenic organic matter from upstate New York, USA - Whitman soil sample_237_MG | ecosystem: Environmental > Terrestrial > Soil > Agricultural...
CCAATGTTAAGTTAATTGTTGCGCCTTTCCCCGATCGACAGCGAGGCTCTGATCGATATTTCTTTGAAACATCTGCTCAAACCCCCTTGACAACTGCCATACAGGCTTAACTTGTTACCAATGGTCTAAACTACAGTTTTTAATTAAAAACCCGGTTTCTCGGAGAAACCGGGTTTTTAATTAACAGTATTTATCCGTTTGTAGAGTGCATTAATGGCTCAATGCGAATTCGGGCAATTTCGGCTCAGATGAACCATCGGGAACTACCTTAACCTGACCGTTTTCATCGACATCAACGATCGCCTTTTGGCCGTCTTTCAGCTTCCCAGACAGCATTTCCTCAGCCAGTACATCTTCCAACAACCGCATGATTGCGCGGCGCAAAGGTCGAGCACCGTAGCTGGGATTGTAGCCTTCTGTAACTAACAAGTCCTTGAACCGTTCTGTCACCGACAAAGTAATACCCTGTTCGGTTAAGCGGCTGAAGACTTGCTGCAACATAATGTCCGCAATCTGCTTGACTTCTTCCCGGTTCAACTGGCGGAAGACGATAATCTCATCCAAGCGGTTGATAAATTCAGGACGAAAAAACTGTTTCAGTTCTTCGTTTACCAAGCTGCGAACGCGGTTGTACTGCCCGTCTGCGGCACTTTCAGCAAACTCGAAACCGAGACCGCCACCACCTTTTTCAATCACTCGCGAACCGATGTTTGAGGTCATGATCAGCAGCGTATTCTTAAAGTCTACTGTCCGACCTTTAGCATCAGTCAAGCGACCGTCTTCCAAGATTTGCAGCATCATGTTGAAGACATCCGGGTGAGCTTTTTCGATTTCGTCGAACAGCACGACGGTGTAAGGACGGCGCCGCACTGCTTCTGTTAGTTGGCCGCCTTCATCGTAGCCAACGTAACCCGGAGGTGAACCGATGAGTTTGGAAACCGTGTGGCGTTCCATGAATTCGGACATATCTAACCGAATCATGGCTTCTTCGGAACCGAAGAAATATGTTGCTAGGGCTTTTGTAAGTTCCGTTTTGCCGACGCCTGTGGGCCCGGAAAAGATGAAACTGGCGATCGGGCGATTCGGATTTTTCAAGCCTACCCGCGCGCGGCGGATGGCCCGAGAAACTGCGGTGACAGCTTCTTCTTGACCGATCAAGCGCTGGTGCAAAGTATCTTCCATGTGCAGCAGCAATTCCGATTCGGATTCTGTCAGCTTGCTGACCGGTACTCCCGTCCAATTCGCCACGATGTGGGCGATGTCTTCTTCGGTGACGATGGGAGAGGTTTTGAGTTGGCTTTTATTGATCGTAGCTTCGGCGATTTCGGCTTCAATTTCTAATTCGCGATCGCGCAATTTTCCAGCTTTGTCGAAGTCTTGCTCGCGTACTGCTGCATCTTTTTCTTTTGTTACTGCGGGCAGTTGCTTTTTGAGCTCTTTAACTTCGGGCGGGGTTTGTGAATTCATCACGCGGACGCGGGAACCTGCTTCGTCAATTAAGTCGATCGCCTTGTCTGGCAAAAACCGATCGTTAATGTATCTGTCTGACAGTGTGGCCGCTGCTTCTAAAGCTGCGTCGGAAATTGTCAGTCTGTGATGCTGTTCGTAAGCCGATCGCAACCCGTACAATATTTCTATTGTTTCAGCCACGCTCGGTTCGCCGACTTTGATCGGTTGGAAGCGGCGTTCTAAGGCAGCGTCGCGCTCGATGTGCTTGCGGTATTCGTCCAAGGTAGTAGCGCCCACACACTGCAATTCGCCTCTGGCAAGGGCGGGTTTGAGCATATTAGAGGCGTCCATGCTGCCTTGAATTGCGCCTGCACCGACTAAGGTGTGAATTTCATCAATTACCAGAATGATGTTTCCTGCCGCGCGAATTTCGGCCATGATTTTCGCCAGCCGTTCCTCAAATTCGCCTCGGAATTTTGTACCAGCAATCAGCGAACCCATATCGAGGCTGATTACTTGTTTGTCTTCTAAAATTTCCGGGACGTTTCTATTAACAATCCGCTGGGCTAGGCCTTCGGCGAGGGCTGTTTTGCCGACTCCCGGTTCGCCTACTAACACTGGATTGTTCTTCGTGCGGCGGCCGAGCACTTGGATCACGCGCTCGATTTCATTTTCGCGGCCTACCACGGGATCGAGTTTGCCTGCTGCGGCTAACTTGGTCAAATTTGTCCCGAATTCTTCTAAAGTCGGGATTTTGCGATCGCCGCTATCCCCCCTACCTCCGGGTACCGCCGCGACTTCTCCCACGGCACGAATTACCTGCGTGCGGACTCTCTGGCGATCGATTCCCAAGTTTTGCAGCACCTTCGCCGCCACCCCTTCATCGTCCTGAATCAGCCCCAGCAGGATGTGCTCGGTGCCGATGTAATTGTGGCCTAACTGCCGCGCTTCGTTCAGCGCCGTCTCAAAAATGCGCTTGACGCGGGGCGTAAAAGGAATTTCCGGCGGGAGGAACCCGGAACCTCTACCGATGATATTTTCGATTTCATTGCGCGCCTCTTTCAAGTTGAGGCCCATATCCAGTAATACTTTTGCAGCGATGCCAGTGCCTTCGCCGACGAGTCCCAGGAGGATTTGCTCGGTGCCTACAAAATTGTGACCGAGGCGTCGCGCTTCCTCTTGGGCTAGCATGATTGCTTTAATGGCTTGTTCTGTAAAGCGTTCAAACATATTTTTTCTATCCTACTGTCTGGGCGAGGGCTGTATCGCTGCTGGTGAGGAGCGATTTGGAACACTACACAAATTATAGATGTAAATTTTTGTGTATTTCCTTCTCTAACAATGTATCTTGCTAAGGGGGGAGGGACAGTGGGGAGACCCGAATAGTAGAGGTGTGGTTGCCGTCCGCTGTCGATCGGATATTAATTGAGAATAATAATAGCAAAATGGCTTGATTCCATGAATACTATCATTTTATCTATAAATAGATTCTTGTCCGAGTAAATAAAGCTTGATTTTTGTTGACCTAAGTACATGGTTGAATTAAGCATATAACAGTTGCCATGTCAAGACTTTTGACAGTTGAGGGTGGTCGTAGCGTCAGCCAACAGCCAACAGTCAACAGCGAACAGCGACTCGAATCAGATATATTTTCAACTCTCAGGAGAACTCCATGCAATTTCTCTCGCAATACCAAATCCACTCCACTCTCCACGAAGGTATCGAAACAATTATTTATCGAGGAAAAATCCCCGCCCAGCAGGAGACAACTGTACTCAAAATCCTCAAAGCTGAATATCCCACCCTCGATGCAATTACCCGGATCAAGCACGAGTATCGCATTCGCCAACATTTAGACCATCCAGGCCTAGTTAAAGTCATTAGCCTAGAAACCTTTGATAACCGTCTCGGCTTGCTTTTAGAAGACTTTAATGGCGAATCTCTCGATCGCCTGATTTCCAGACAAAAGCTCGAAGTCATCACCTGTTTGAGGTTTGGCATCCAACTCATAAAAGCCTTAGAATATCTGCACCTTGAGAAAATTATTCACAAAGATATTAAGCCTAGCAATATCATCATCAACAGCCAAACAGGAATTATTAAACTGACAGATTTCGGGATTGCTTCGCGATTGTCCAAAGAAAATCCCCAAATTAATAATATTAACTCGATCGTCGGTACTTTTGCTTATATGTCTCCCGAACAAACCGGGAGAATGAACCGCACCCTCGACTACCGCACCGACTTTTATTCCCTCGGAATTACCTTGTATGAAATGCTGACAGGTCAATTACCATTTATGAGTAACGACCCGTTAGAAATAGTTTACAGTCACATAGCCTCTCAAGCAATTTTACCGCATAAAATTAATTCAGAAATTCCACCACCAATTTCACAACTTGTGATGAAATTGATGGCAAAAAATGCCGAAGATAGATATCAAAGTGCAGGCGGATTGTTGGCAGATTTAGAATTTTGTTTGAATCAGTTAGAAACTACAGGCAAGATAGTCGATTTTACGCCGGGAAACTTAGATATATTGAGTCAGTTGCTGATTCCTCAAAAATTGTACGGTCGGGAAACACAAGTCAGCGAACTATTGGCAGCATTTGAACGTGTAGCTAATCCTTGCGAGGAAATTTCTTCCCCTTCCCAAATTGAAGTGATTCTAGTTTCTGGTTATGCAGGTATAGGCAAATCGGCCGTAGTCAGCGAAATTCAAAAACCCATCACCAGACAGCGGGGCTATTTTATTTCCGGTAAATTTGACCAATTCAAGCGCAATATACCTTACGCATCTTTAATTCAAGCTTTTCAATCTTTGATCCAGCAGTTACTTGCGGAAAATAACGAAAAATTACAAGATTGGCAACATCAACTTTTAGCCGCACTGGGCGATTCCGGGCAAGTAATTATTGACGTAATTCCCGAAGTAGAATTGGTAATTGGCAAACAGCCTGCCGTTGCGGAACTTGCTCCCACAGAAGCACAAAATCGCTTTAACAGGCTATTCAAAGAATTTATCCACGTATTCGCGCAAAAAGAGCATCCATTAGTCATATTTATCGATGACTTGCAGTGGTCAGATTCAGCAACCTTGAAATTAATGGAATTGCTGGCGACTGACCCCGATAGCAAATATTTACTATTAATTGGAGCCTATCGAGACCATGAAGTTAGCTCTACACATCCTTTAATGCAAACAGTAGAGTACCTTCAAGACACGGGGATTATTCTCAACAATTTAGTGCTGGAACCTCTTTCTTTAACCCAGGTGACTGAGTTAATTTCTGAGACATTGAATGACTCAGAAAGAATTCAACCTTTAGCGGAGTTAATTTGGAATAAGACTGGTGGGAATCCTTTTTTCTTGACGCAATTGCTCCACACTCTTTATCAAGAAAAACTTTTGAGATTTGACTTTACCCGGCTGCAGTCTCCCGGAAGAAGAGGGGAGTGGCAGTGGAACATTGAGGAGATTCATGCTATTGGCATCACAGATAAGAGTGTAGTTGAACTGGTAGCCAGTCGGATTCAACAATTGCCAGAGACTACACAACAAGTTTTGAAATTGGCGGCTTGTGTTGGGGATAAATTCACTTTAGATGTTCTCTCTACTGTCAACGCAAAATCTCCATCAGTCACTGCGACTGAACTCTGGGATGCTTTGCAAGCGGGGTTAATACTTCCATTGAATGAGAGTTACCTCATTCCTTTATTTTTAGATGGAGAAGCCGGAGTTAATTTAACTTTCGATTCTTCGCGAATCAGCTATAAATTTTTGCACGATCGCGTCCAGCAAGCTGCATATTCGCTGATTCCTGATGATGAAAAGAAAGCCACTCATCTTAGCATCGGTAAATTGCTGTTTGAAAATACGCCCGCCGATAAAGTAGAAGAGAAAATTTTTGATATTATCAACCAGTTGAATGTAGGAATTGATTGTCTGAGCCTGCAATCAGAAAAAGATGAGTTAGCAGGATTAAATTTAATCGCTGGACATAAGGCAAAAGCAGCTAATGCTTACGAACCGGCTGTTAAGTATTTGAATGCGGGAATCTCGTTATTAGCACCTGATAGCTGGGAGCGCAACTATAGCATGACGCTGCGGCTGTATGTAGAGACGCTGGAAGCAGAATATTTAAACACCAACTTCGAGCAAGCAGAAGTTTTGGCAGAAGTGGTTTTGCGATCGGCTAAAAACCAGCTTGACATAGTGAAAGTGTATCAGCTCAAAGTCCTATTTTATCAGGCTCAAAGCCTGATGCTAAAAGCTGTTGAAACAGGCCTAGAAGTGCTGGAAATGCTGGGAGTAAAACTCTTAGATAACCAAACTATTGCAGTGCCAAAATTGCCGCGAATTGAGGAATTAGAAAACCTGCCAGTTATGACAGATCCTTATCAACTCGCAGCTATGGAAATCCTGACAGCCCTCTATCCTCCTGCTTATATTGCCAAACCAGAAATTGTGTCGTCCCTCGTCTTGACGATGGTCAATCTTTGTATCGATCGCGGTCATTCAGCATTAGCAACTTTTCCCTATACTCTTTATGGAATGATCCAGTGCGGCATCGAAGGCGACATCGAAGCTGGCTATTACGCTGGACTAATCGCTTTAAAGCTGCTAGAACAATTTAATGCTAGCCAACAAAAAGCTAAGGTTTATGTAATGTTTAATGCTCATATCAGAATCTGGAAAGAGTCTACTAAAAATACAGTTGCTTCCTTTCTAGAAGGAATGAAAGTTGGTGTCGAAACTGGTGATTTAGAATGGGCAATTTATAATTGTAAGCACTATATTGTTAATTTGTTTTTGGTGGGAAAATCGCTAGAATATGTAGAAGATAAACAAACCGTTTATATGGAGTTTTTGCTAAAAAATAAACACGAATTTGCCATAGGTTATGCTAAAATCTGGCAAATAATTGCTTCAAGCTTAAGAAGCCAAACCGCAGAGCAAGTACGGTTAGGTAGCTCCATGTTGGATGAACCTGCTGTGATGTCGCGTTGGCAGAAAGAAAATAATCGAATGTCGCTGTTTGCAGCTTATGTTGCTAAATTGATGCTGCTTTATTTATTTAAAGATTATGCTGCGGCTGTTGCCAGCGGTAAATTAGCGGCAGAATACGCAGATGGGGCGATCGGCTTAATCACTGTTGGGGTACACAATTTCTACTATTCGCTGGCCCTCCTCGCTCACTATCCTGACAGTGACAATCAAGAAGCATACCTAGCTATTGTTAACTCTAATCAGCAAATTATGAAAAAGTGGGCCTACCATGCACCCATGAATTATCAGCATAAGTACGAGTTAGTTGAAGCTGAGAAAGCTCGAGTTTTCAGCGATAAACTTGCAGCAATGGATTATTATGACTTAGCTATTAAAGGAGCTGCTGCTAACGGTTATATCCAAGAAGAAGCATTAGCTTATGAATTAGCGGGAGAGTTTTATCAATCTTTGGATAAAGATATCAGTGCTCGCTCTTATGTGAAAAAAGCTTATTATGCTTACATCCGCTGGGGCTCTATAGCCAAAGTTAAAGACTTAGAATGTCGTTATGATTATTTAGTCGATCGCCATCAAGAAGCAATATATAATAACAATTGGGTCACGACTACCAAAACTACTATCAACAATAGTTTGGTGCTGGATTTACCAACTGTTGTCAAAGCATCTCAAGCTGTTTCGAGCGAAATTATCCTCAGCCGTTTGCTAGAGAAACTCGTACAGCTTGTAAAGGAAAACGCAGGCGCTCAAAAAGTATTATTTCTTGCCAAGACAGGTAATCAATTATTCATAGAAGCTGCGCTGACAGGTCAGTTTAATGATGTAACCGTGTTACAATCTCTCCCGATTGCCGAATCCGAGAGCCTCCCCATTTCATTGATTAACTATGTAGAAAGAACCCAAAAATACTTGGTTTTAGATGATGCTACCCGATCCGAGCAATTCCAATTTGACCATTATATTGCCACCAATCAACCCCTATCTATCCTGGTATTGCCAATTATCCATCAAGGCAACCTTACGGGAATTTTTTATTTAGAAAATAATTTAACAAAAGGGGCTTTTACTAGCGACAGGCTAGAAATTTTGGGAATCCTGTCTGCACAAGCAGCTATTTCTCTAGAAAATGCCCGTTTTTATAATGTTCTGGAAACGCGAGTAGCGCAAAGAACTGAGAAATTGCAAACTGCACTGGAAGAACTTCGCCACACTCAATTGCAGCTAATTCAAAGTGAAAAAATGTCCAGTTTAGGTCAAGTAGTCGGGGGAATAGCTCACGAAATTAATAACCCGATTAACTTTATTTATGGAAATTTATATTACACCAATGAATACGCTGAAAACTTACTACATCTACTACGTCTATACCAAAAAAATTACCCAAATCCCGTCCAAGAAATAGTAAATGAAACAGAGCAAATAGATTTAGATTTTTTGATGAATGATTTCACTAAAATGATAGATTCAATGAGATTGGGCGCTGCGAGAGTTCGCGATATTGTGCTGTCGCTGCGAAACTTTTCTCGGCTAGATGAATCAGATAGAAAATGGGTTAATATCCACGAAGGTATCGACAGCACCTTGATGATTTTGGATCACAAATTAATTGATATTCAAGTGATCAAGGAGTACGACAATTTGCCTTTAGTGAACTGCTATCCGGGAGAAATTAATCAGGTATTTATGAATGTACTGACCAATGCGATTGATGCTTTTTGTCGGGAAAGAGGGAGTGAAGTTGACTCGACACAGACTCCGACAATTCAGATTTGTACTGAAGTCGCGGAAGGCAATCAAGTAGCGATTCGCATTGTTGATAATGGGGCGGGTATGAGCTCGGAGGTGCTGGGTAAAATATTCGATCCATTTTTTACTACTAAACCGATAGGTAAGGGGACGGGTTTGGGATTGTCTATCAGTTATCAAATTGTGGTAGAACAACATGGAGGAAAGCTAATTTGCCAGTCGGAACCTGGAGAGGGCAGCGAGTTTACTATACTGCTGCCGTATTGATGAATTAAAGCTATCGTGAAAACAACTGTTCAGCTACTTTCACAAAGCCGATCGCAATTTGAATCAACGGCCAACCTACAAAACAAATTAACACCGCCCAGCGAGTTTGAATATCCAAACCTTGACGAACCGCCACAATTACAGCTAGCAAACTCCACACAGCTAATATCCGCTCTATTCCTTGTCCCAGCAAAGGAATTAAGGTTAAGAAATTCAGCACTTGGGGCGCGTAAGCAAAGCCGATCGGAACCAACAACTCCCTATAAGTTACGTGACCCGGTTTCAGCCACTCCCCGATTTTAAAGATAGTGAAAGTCCAAAAATAATAACCCCCCGCAACTGCCAAACCATCTATGCAAAGTGCTAACAATAACACTGAGAGCTCAGTTCGATTGATTAATAAGATGACAGCGCTGCCCAAAACGCGGGACAGCGCAGCTAAAATTACAATTGTTAAAGCTATCCGCTTAGTTCTGCGAGTGTAGGGAGTTTTTTCGTAAAAATTGCCGTTCAAAGAAAGTGCGTTCCAAAGGGTTGCCCCCAAACCTGCAATTGAATCTTCTCCCTTCACGTTGAACTCCTGCTCCTCAAGATAGTTGACAACTTTTACAAAATAAGCTCTAATACAGCAGAATCACCGAACTATTTCTACGTAATTAGCTAATTAATTGGCATTCTACCAGATTTTATTAAATGCTAAGATTGATTTTAAGGATACTTGCATGGCTGCGCGGGGGAAGTTTAAATTTGCTGATCGTCGCAGGTGTAATTCTGATAATTTGGGGCATTCTTTCGCCGGTGGGAACTGTTATATGGTGGCTGAATCAAAGTGCCGAAACTTTTGGCATCAAGAAAAATCCGCCGGAGATATTGCCCTCTAAGAAGGGCAATCTAGAAGCCCGCAAGTCTTCGCAGCTCAATTGTTATATCATCTTTTTACCGGGAGTTGGCGATTTTTCGGGGGATGAATTAACCTCTGGTGAAGAGTTTTTTCTCAAGCATTTAGTTAAAAGTCACCCGCAGTGCGTAGCAGTGGGCGATGTTTTTCCTTATTCAGCCTCTAACAAAAGTTTAGGAGGAGAGCGGTTGCTAGCTCCTTTTTGGCGGTTTGCAGAACAGGCTAAAAGCGGGCCGATTGCGGGGGATATATTCATCAAAATTCGCAATCTCTGGAGGTTTGCAATTTCTCTAGATTATCGCTACGGCTTTGCATACAATCAGGGAATTGCTAATGCAATTATCGAGCGGATGAATGCTCAATCTCCCATTTCAGTTAATTCTCAACAACCTTTGAAAGTTATTTTAATTGGCACTAGCGGGGGCGCACAAGTTGCTTTGGGTGCTACTCGCTATCTTAAAGAATGGCTGAAGGCAGAAATTACTGTTGTTTCGGTTGGGGGCGTGTTTTCTGGAGAAAATGGTTTTGCACAGGCCGATCGCATTTTCCACTTTCGCGGCACTCGCGATTCAATTGAGGATATTGGCGGTATAGTTTTTCCCAGTCGCTGGTACTGGTACGTGACTTCTCCTTTCAATCAAGCTCGTTTGCAAGGCCGCTATGCAGCAGCTTTGAGCGGCCCTCACAAGCACGACGGCGATGAGGGATATTTTGGGGAAAATCTGGCGGCGGACGGTAAAAAGTATGTAGATATAACCCTGGACAAGATTAATCAATTGCCTGTTTGGTCTGAGGGCGCGTCTGATTGATGAATTCTTGCATATTCGATAAGCTGTCGCGCATTTAAATTGTATATTCAGGGCGGGTGGGATATCCCACAAGAATTGTTTTTTTTTGACAGATAATTTAAATGTAGAATAGCTTAGTTATTAGTTATTAATTGTGTCATTGTTCGTTGTGCGTTGCTTGAAGCTTGGTCTTGTTGCCTTCCAGTCTCTACCTCCAATTCGCAATTCCCGATGCCCGATGTCCAATTCCCCATTCCCCATTCCCTATTCCCTATTCCCTATTATCAATGTCTCGACCAACATTATATATTGCCATCACGAATCACGGATTTGGCCACGCTGTCCGAGTCTCCTCCGTAGCTGCAAAAATTCAAGAATTCAATCCAGAGATTTTACTAATTATCACAACAACAGCCCCTCGCTGGCTGCTAGAATCTTATATTGGCGGCGACTTTATCCACCGTCCCCGCGCTTTTGATGTGGGTGTGGTGCAAGCTGACAGTTTGAATATGGATAAAGACGCGACGCTGGAAAAATTGCGGGAAATTCGGAAAAAGCAAAATTCCCTAATTGCCAGCGAAGTTAATTTTATCAAGCAAAATCGGGTGGGTTTGGTGCTGGCAGATATTCCTCCTTTGGCAACGCGAATGGCGGCATCGGCTGGCGTTCCCTGCTGGATGATGAGCAATTTTGGGTGGGATTTTATCTATCGCGATTGGGGCGGGGAATTTGCAGAAATGGCAGATTGGATTGGTGAATGTTTCGGGATGTGCGATCGGCTTTTTCGTCTTCCTTTGCACGAACCGATGGCAGCTTTCCCAAAAATTCAAGATGTGGGCTTGACTGGCGGCAATCCTCGCTACAGTAACGAAAAAATTCGGGAAGTATTCGGCATCGAAACACCGCTGGAAAAAACTGTATTGTTGACTTTCGGCGGATTGGGTTTAGAGGAAATTCCTTATCAAAATTTACAGCAATTTAGCGACTGGCAATTTATTACTTTTGATGCGGGAGCTCCCGATTTGCCGAATTTGATTAATATCAAAAATCAGGAGTTTGCACAATCTTTCCCGATTTTACCGCGTCCGGTTGATATTATGCCTGTCTGCGGACGCTTAGTTTCTAAACCGGGATACAGCACTTTTGCGGAAGCTTTGCGCTTGGAAATACCTGTTGTTTCTATAATGAGAGAAGGTTTTGCAGAAGCTGCGGTGTTGCTGGAAGGGATTCAAAATTATGCGGAACATCAAATCTTGACGGCGACGGAGTTTTTTGAGGGGGATTGGGAGTTTTTGCGACAACCGCTGCATCCGTCGCGTTTGTCGGATAAATTGGAGAAAAATGGTACGGAGGCGATCGCCCAAGCTGTTGTAGACTATTTTTCATAAGTGCGATTAGAAATCGATCTTACACAAACAAAGTCTACCTCCGCCAACAGAAGAGTTTTGCATCACTCTCATCCAAAATCTAAAATCTAAAATCTAAAATAGCATGACTCACTATCAACAGATACTCAAGATTCAAACTACAGGGAAATCTCTGTCCAAAATCACTCATAAGATAGAAGATGCGGTGGCGAATTCAGGTATTAAAACGGGACTTTGCAGCTTATTTTTGCGCCATACTTCTGCTAGTTTGGTGATTCAAGAAAATGCTGACCCGGATGTACTTAAGGATTTGGCTAACTTTTTGGCTAAACTGGTACCGGAGGACGATCGCTACATTCACGATGCAGAAGGCCCAGACGATATGCCTGCCCACATTCGCACTGCGCTGACTCATACTTCTGAACAAATCCCGATCGATCGCGGCAGGTTGCTGTTAGGAACTTGGCAAGGAATTTACCTGTGGGAACACCGCCAGCGGGGGCACATTCGCGAATTAGTTGTTCACGTCAGCGGCACTTGATCGGAATTTGTACCTCGCTGATTTTAGTTGCTTCCGGCGTCATCGGGGAATTGTAAAAAAAGCGGCGGGGCGGCCCGACTATTTCGTATTCAGGATGTTCTTGAAGCCAATCTTTGAGTTTCTGGAGGTTATTTTCGTAGCTTTCCCAAGTGTAGGCCCCGCGCACGCCGATGCTGACAACCGTCATGGGCGAAGTATCCGTGATTTCTACAGCGGAGTTAACGCTGCTGGGGGCGATATTTGGTGCGGGATAGAGGAACGAAACTTTTGCTTGGGGAACCGCATCGATTTGCCCGGAAGTTTCGGTGTAGCGCGCTTCTACTGGCGTTGTCATCGCAATTTGGTTGTTGCTGATGTGTTGAAATAAGGGATTGAAGGCGATGCCAGTTGCTTGTCGCAAATCGCCCGCGTGGGTGTAGGTGACAGCGCGGTACTGAGGATATTGCTTAACTTCTATGACCCCAATCGGTGCGGGTTCAGGGAATCCAGTAGGTAATACCATTTGAGATTGAAAAGTTGAGATTTTACATTGAAAAATGGGGAAGACTGACTCGGCAAGGGTTTGGAACTTGCTTGCAGTTGCATGATTTTTGGCAACTGGTATAAATAGGCTGAGATTGTTTGCAGACAATCGTTCAGGTGGCACAATTAGTTTAGCAGTTATTTAAGGCGCTGCTAACTATCGATCGCCTAGAATTAGTTTAGAGATTATTAATTAACCTCGTAATAATACGGACGGCACTGAGTAAGCAGAGAAACATTAATCTAGTTGTGCTTGAAAAATTAGTGTTTTTCAGGCGTTTGCTATTTGTGTCGGAAAATATTCGGCTGTTGGGCAGATCGAGCTGTGCGTTCTCAGTTATTGGGACGCTTATCGCGTTCAGTAACGCCTATCAATTATACCGCTTGCAGGGAATGACCTATGAAAAAGATTCTAGTGATTGAGGACGAGCAAGTAATTCGCGAGAATATTCTCAAACTCCTCAAAGCTGAAGGTTTCGACGTGACGGGTGCAGAAAATGGAGCCAAAGGTTTATATGCGGCGGTGTCAAATGTTCCCGACGTGATTATTTGCGACGTGATGATGCCAGAACTTGATGGGTATGGGGTGCTGGTGGCCTTGCGATCTAATCCTGTTACTGCTACAGTACCTTTTGTGTTTCTCACCGGTAAAGCCGAGCGCTCTGAAATGCGGCAAGGTATGGAATTGGGAGCAGATGATTACCTGACTAAACCTTTTAGTAAAGCTGAACTTGTGGGCGCGATATCGAGCCGCTTGAAAAAACAAGAAGCTGTCGCCGAACAGTACAATACTTTGCGATCGCAAAGCAGCGAATTTATCCAAAAGAATGCCGACAAATTAGAGCAGATCAAAACTTGTTTGTGCAACGCACTGGAACGAGAAGAATTCCAAGTTTACTATCAGCCGCAAGTCAATGTCCACACAGGTAAGATTATGAGCGCAGAAGCTTTAGTGCGCTGGCTGCATCCAGAAAAAGGGCTGATTTCGCCTGCTGAGTTTATTCCGGCTGCCGAAGAAACTGGCTTCATTGTACAGTTAGGCGAGTGGGTGTTGCAGACAGCTTGCAAGCAAATGCAAGTTTGGCAAAATGCTGGTTTTTCGCTTCGGATAGCGGTGAATCTGTCGCCGCGTCAATTTCACCAACCGGATCTCAGCAGCAGAGTTGCCCAAATTTTAGCAGAAACTGGTTTGGAAGCGAGCAGTTTGGAATTAGAGCTGACAGAAAGTTTGATGGTAGAAGATGCCGAAAGTGCGATCGCGACTTTGCAACATTTGAAAAATTTGGGAGTTTGTATATCTCTTGACGATTTCGGAACTGGGTATTCTTCTTTAAGCTATCTGACGCAATACCCTTTCGATACTTTAAAAATAGACCGCTGTTTTATCAGCAATATCACCGATGGTTGCACGAATGCAGCGATTGTGAAAGCTATTATTGAAATGGCGCACAGTCTCTGTCTTGAGGTAATTGCCGAAGGAGTTGAAACAGAAGCAGAAAAAGATTTTCTCTGGCGCTATAAGTGCGATATAATGCAAGGATATTTGTTCAGTCCTCCTTTGGCTGCAGCGGATTTTGAACAGTTGTTGATGGCAGGAAAATAAAATATCTATTCAGTCAATATTTAGCAGATAATTAAGTGCGATCGGGGTGGAATATGGTTTTAGAATCCAGCATTAACGTGGACTCACTCAAATCAAGCAATAAAAAAAATAAGGATTTTTACATAGCTGTTCAACTAGCTATATTGATAGTAATTTTAGCGCTTTTATCCAATTTTTTTGTCATTGTCAACGCTGGAGAACGGGGCGTGCTGATGCAGTTTGGTAAAGTGCAAGAACAGGTACTCGGAGAAGGAATTCACGTAATATTTCCCACAGTTTATACTGTAAAAAAGTTGAGCGTTAGGGTACAAAAACAGGAAATTTCCGCTGAAGCTTCCTCAAAAGATTTGCAAGATGTGTTCACGGATGTAGCGCTAAACTGGCATATTATCCCAGAAGAAGCAAATGCTATTTTTCAACAAATAGGTGGCGAAAAAGAAGTCGTTACTCGCATTATCGATCCGGCAGTTGAAGAAGTATTAAAAGCAATTATGGCTAAATACACGGCTGAAGAAATTATTACTAAACGGGGAGAAGTTAAAGCCGCAGTTGATGAGTTATTAACCTTGAGGCTGCTTACATATCACATTGCCGTTGACGATATTTCTTTAGTACACGTTCACTTTTCTCAGCGGTTTAGCGATGCCGTGGAGGCGAAACAAATTGCCGAACAGGAGGCAAAAAGAGGAGAGTTTTTAGCGCTGAAGGCAGTAAAAGAGGCCGAGGCTAAGGTGAATTTAGCCAAGGGAGAAGCCGAAGTGCAAAGGTTGCTGCGGGACAATTTGACTCCCGAACTTTTGGAAAGGCAGGCTATAGAAAAATGGGATGGGAAATTGCCGCTGATTGTTGGTGATGGGGGTAAAAATTTATTGAAGTTGAGTAAATTGGTCGAGAGATAACAGCCCTGGACGCATCAGCCCAAAGAAACCGGGTTTTTTACCTAATCTGTGACCTACAACGAAGAATTTTCGGAAAAAAACCCGGTTTCTGACCATCGATGCACAATTCTCGTACAAAAATACACGGCGTTTAGCTTTTTATGTCGGAAAAAAACCCGGTTTCTTGAGTATTCGTGCGTAAGTCCTGAATTACAAATTACCACCAGCTTGACTTAATATTTCTTCAAAAGCTTTAGTAATTTTAGTTTGAAAACGCTGTCGGTGCTTCACTTTGAAAACAGGTTTAATTATTTCAAAACATACATTAGAAGTTGGTTTGCTATCTATAATTTTAATTGCTCGCAGTGTAGATAGCTGCAATTCTTTTTTTACCATCAATTCAGGAATAGCCGCTGCACCTGTGCCGCTTTCCACCACTGCTTTTACCATTTCGCTGCTATTCAAAACTAAAGTTACATTTAATTCATGGGGATTAAGGCCCCAACTTTGCAAAGCTTGTTCCAACATTTGCTGAACTCCAGAACCAGGTTCTCGCATCACCCAATCCGTTTTCGCAATTTCCGCTAAAGTCACATCTGCAAGTTCAAACCAAGGGTGAGATTTGCCAACTACAATCAGCAAGCGTTCGCTGCCTACAACTTCTTCCTCCAGGGTGTTTTTCAGCGAAGCTTTGATGTCTCCCGTCACTAAACCCAAATCAAATGTTCCCGTCGCCGTCCCCGCACAAATTTCTTCGGCATTTGCCAAAGTACAATTCACGCAAATACCAGGATATTTCTGTTTGAACTTGCTAAGTTTATCAGGCAACCAATAATTGCCAATGGTCAGACTGCAACCCAATTTTAAATCGCCTCGCTGCAAGTCGTTCAACTCCCGCAAACCTCTCTCTGTCAAAGCAACTTGATCGAGAATTTTCTGCGTTTCAATTTGCAGCAACTTCCCGGCTTCAGTGATTTCGATGTGGCGGCCAATGCGGTGAAATAGTTTTACTCCATATTGCACCTCTAAGCTTTGGATTGCCGCACTAACAGCGGGTTGAGTAATGTAAAGTTCCTCCGCTGCGCGGCTGAAGTGCAGGTGTTCCGCGACAGCTAGAAAAACTCGCAGTTGGTCAAGCGTCATTCCGGCCATTCTGAGGGTTCCTTTACTAAATACAGTTATTTTTGTGAAATAAAAATCTTTTGCGGCTTAACTTTGACCTGAACTTTTCGACTCTATTGTACAGGTTGTAATTACCAAAAAAGTACGGTTGTCAGCCGCTATTTAAAGTTTCCTTTTAACGTCAAGGGTTTGAGCTGGTGGCGACAGATATATCCCGTATTCCAACAGTTATTTTTGCGACGGCACTGCATCACTTGTATTTATTAATTCGATAAAAAACAACATTTGATTCTACCCGTCAAGAGCCTTAAGGTGATACTTAAGCTTCTAACGCAGAGCCCGATGCTGAAGCAGCACCGACAAGTTTAAGCCGATCGCCAAAAGTCGATCGACAAAAAGAGAGAAGATAAATGACCAAGAAAACGCACAAAAATCACAGTCCCCACGGCTTAAAGCCGGACTGCCTCTCCTTCGGGGAGGTTTTAGCTCAATCCTTTGCCGTCATTGCACCTACAACGATACCCGCATCTAATATAGGGTTAATTGTCGCTCTTTCGGGTAACGGGGCTTGGCTGAGTTTTGCGATCGGCTTGATCGGCCTAGTATTTGTCAGCATCAATATCAACCAATTTGCAAGTCGATCGGCTTCTGCCGGTTCTCTTTATTCTTATATTGTTAAAGGACTTGGCCCGACTGCCGGCGTAATTTGCGGCTGGAGTTTGGTACTCGCTTATCTATTTACTGCGATGGCCGTTTTGTGTGGTTTTGCCAACTTTACGGGTACTTTCATCGGTCATTTAGGCATCCATCCGTCACCGATTACGCTGTTAGCGATCGGGGCCGGCGTTGCTTGGTATGCAGGTTATAAAGATATCCAACTCTCAGCTATGGCGATGCTGTGGCTGGAGGGGGCATCAGTGGCAGCGATTTCTATCTTGGGAATCATCATCTGGGCGCACAAAGGTTTTGCCCTGGATATGTCCCAATTAACTTTGGAAGGCGTAACTCCGGGGAACATAGCGACGGGACTTGTCTTAGTAATGTTTGGTTTCTCTGGTTTTGAAAGTGCTACATCTCTGGGCGACGAAGCGAAAAAACCCTTAAAAAATATCCCCAGGGCTGTCATGGGCAGTGCTGTCATGGCAGGCTTATTCTTCATTCTGATGACCTATATTGAGGTTTTGGGTTTTAGCGGTACTGGAGTTTCTATTACTAATAGTGAAGAACCACTGACTTTTCTGGCGCAACAATTGGGCATGGGTTGGCTGGGAGAGTTAGTGGCTTTCGGCGCTTTATTTAGCTTTTTTGCTTGCGTGCTCGGCAGCATCAATCCAGCCGCGAGAGTGTTTTTTATGATGGCGCGGCACGGTTTGTTTCACTCTTCATTAGGTGTAGCGCATTCATCTAATAGAACTCCCCACGTTGCAGTAACGATGTGTACATTTATGACTTTTTTGGTACCTGCTGTGATGTCTCTGTTTCACATCAAACTGTTCGATTGTATGGGTTATTTGGGGGCAATTTGCAGCTACGGATTTTTAACCGTCTACGTCTTAATTTCGATCGCCGCCCCGGTGTACCTGCACAAAATTGGTAAATTGCGCCTGCGGGATGTAGCGTTTTCGGCTTTGGCGATCGCATTTATGATGATTCCGATTGCGGGCAGCGTGGGTATTCCCGGCAGCACTATGTTCCCACCTCCAGAAGCTCCTTACGATGCGTTTCCTTACTTGTTCTTGATGTACTTGGTGGCTACTTGCGGATGGTTTGTCTTGCAGCGGCTGCGCTCTCCTGAACTTGTGGGTTCGATGGAGCAGGGTATTGACGCAATTCATGCCAAATTCGACGAAGAAAATGCAATTTACGGTGGTGTTCGATTCAAAGCAGTATCGATCGACAACAACAGCTTTGATTAGTAGTTCTAGGGCGGTGTTTATAGATGTTAATTTAGCCGCAAAAACTGCCAGGGAATTAATTCCCTGGCTAATAGCAAAAGTCCTCATAGTGAGGACTAATAATTTCTTCAGTCTTCTTGAGAGGACTTTAGCTTTGAAGCCGGAGTTTTAACTCCTGCCGGATCGCGGGATCAACCGCAAATACCGCTGAAATTAAGGAGACACAGAAATGAATGAATTACTAACAGCAATTTCTACTGGTATGACAGCTTTTACAGCTACTAATCTTGACGATATTCTGATTCTGCTGCTGTTTTTCTCGCAGGTGAATGCCGTATTTCGGCGCAGGCATATCGTCTTCGGTCAGTTTCTGGGCTTTAGTACACTGGTTTTGGCTAGCCTTCCCGGCTTTTTTGGCAGCTTAATATTTCCGCCAGATTGGATCGGAATGCTGGGTTTGCTGCCAATTGCGATCGGGCTTAGCCGCTGGCTGAATCCAGAAACTGACGATTCGGAAGTTGAGGCAGAATTAGAGCTATCTGAGAAATCTTTTTTTAGCAGTTTTGTGTCTCCTCAAACTTACAGCGTAGCAGCGGTGACGGTGGCAAATGGGGGCGACAATATCGGGATATATGTGCCGCTTTTTGCTAGCAATACTTTAGAAAGTTTGGCGGTGATTCTCGCTGTATTCTTCGCGATGGTGGGCGTTTGGTGCTACGCTGCTTATCGGTTAATTCAGATGCGGGCGATCGCGGATACTTTGACTCGCTACGGCAATCAATTAGTACCTTTTGTTCTGATCGGATTGGGAATGGCGATTCTGGTAAAAAGCGGGACTCTGGCAAGCCCAACTTTAAGTATAATATCTTTAGTTGGTTGCGGTTTCTGTTTGATAACTATGAGCAGAAGTAACGCCAGCGAAACTGAAGTTTAGAAAAATTGCAGGGACAGCACATGAATTGGATTGCAGCAGCCATTATTGCCGGGATTACATCTTTTGCCGCAACCAATATCGACGATATGGTGATTTCGATGCTGTTCTTTGCCCAGGTAAACGATACTTTCCGCCCCCGGCATATCTTTGTCGGTAAGTACCTCGGATTTGCAGCACTCATCGCTGCTAGTTTGCCCGGTTTTTTTGGCGGTTTAATTGTGCCGAAAGCTTGGATTGGCTTGCTGGGTTTGGTTCCGATCGCGATCGGCATCAGTCACTTAGTCAACAGAGAAAATGAGGAAAATGACGTACAAGCGGTATCGGGCGAATTTAACCGGAAATCTAACTCATCTGCTGTGTCAAAACTCGCCAATCTTTTCAATCCCCAAACTTTGAATGTGGCTGCGGTAACAGTGGCCAACGGGGGTGACAATATCGGCATTTATTTGCCGCTGTTTGCTAGCAGCGATTTGCCGAGCTTGGTGGTGATTCTGGCGGTTTTCTCGGTGATGGTAGGTGTTTGGTCTTATGCCGCTTACTGGTTAACTCGCCACAGGGCGATCGCCCCTATTTTGACTCGCTATACCAAGGCTGCTGTCCCTTTTGTATTGATTGGCTTGGGAATATTCATCCTGATTGAAAGCGGTAGTTATCGGCTGCTCCCGCTATTTCAATCTAACTAATGATTAGCCAATATTCCGCTACTTTCATCCCTCTCTAGGTAGATTATTAGCCACAATTCATAAGTCCTAAATCATCACTTTTTTTTTGACAATTATTTGCTTAAAAGTTGCGATAAATCGCTTGACATTTATCAAGAAATATGGTAAGTTAATAATCAAGTGAGTGACCCAGCTCAAAGCAGCTTCAAACTAATTTAGCCTCAAGTATTCACGAAAGTTGACACCATCTTTTGAGCTAGCCAATTGCCAGACTTAGGCAAGAATATACCTGTCTTTTCAATAAATTATGTAGTGGGGAATCAAACTCAGCTAAAAGCTCGAGGAGGAATCCATAAAATATTTCCCGAACACTTGGCCACTACCCCACGCCGCTCGACTTTGACAAGAGGTCTAATCCTAAAAAACCAGATTTTTCGATTCTGCAAAATTTGGTTTTTCCGGCCAACCAGTTAAAGATAGTTCGTTTTTGCCTAAGTCCTAAAATAGCAAGCAAAGAGAAAGTTGAAAAAACCTGACAATCTAGAAAAGGAGAAAAATTGTGAAAATCTTCAAATTTGTTTTAGTGCTCTTGGTAATGGCGGCCAATTTAGTATTCGTTCCCCCCTCCTGGGCCGATGCTCCAAAAACGCCGAAATATGCGACCAATCCCGATTACATAGAGGTGACTCAAGCTCTGAACACTCTCAGGACAGCGAAAGACGCACCCAATCTCGCCGAGACATATACCCCTGAGCAACTTCAGCAAAAAATCTCTCAATTGGAGTTTCAAAAATACACTTTAGAAACGGGAAAACCTTGGGGTCAGTGCCGCAACGAGACAGGAAAAACCCTGGCTGTCTACGGCCCGAAAGGGAAAAAAGCCGCCTCTTCTACTTATGAGAATGCCCTTTATTTTCTAGCTGACGGCCAAACAACTAAACATAAATGGGATTGCGATGGAATTTATCTACCCAGCGATATCAAAGCAACCGATTTAAGAACGACAGATCGACCTTCAGAAGAATTGACGGGCGGTCTAGCTGTTAAGATAGTTGACGGAACTCAAGTTGTAGCGAGAGCTAATCCCGATACGGGGGCTGTAGAATTCAACGTTCCTACTGCTAAGGTTTTCCAGCCTGGGGATGCGAATTGGTTTGTTCCTGACGTTACTCAGGCTTACATAGATACGCAAGTTCCCAACGCACCTACTGAGGAAAATGATTAGTTTTCGTGAAGTTGTAATGCGATCGGCGGTGTAAAGATCGTGCAACGCAAAATCCCGCCGGGTTCGCTCCCGGCGGATAATCGTCCCAGCGAAAATATATCGGTTTACCTTCTCATTTCCCGTTAAAATTAAAAGGTTTATCTATGCTATTAAATTGGAAATCCACGAAAGTAATTACAGAAAAGATTAAGCGACCAAATCCGTCGCGGGTGCGGGATCACTTGGCCAACGAGCGCACTTATTTAGCATGGATGCGGACAGCAATATCGCTGATGGGTTTTGGCGTAGTTATCGTGCGCCTTCGCACCTTTCATCCCCCTCTACTCCCAACTCCCGGCAATGGCTGGAAGTTGGGTTTGCTTTTTTCAGCAGTGGGTTTGCTGACGGTGTTATTCTCAACTAAGCACTACTTTGGCGTCCGTCACGATATCGATTACGATACTTATGAACCTACAGATCGCTGGGTAATTCTTTTTAGCCTCGCGATCGCAATCCTAGGGGCTGGGGTAATTTATTATATGTTCACCGTTCCTTCTAGCTCATTTGGTTTGATGGCACCTGAATAATGGTGGCGGTTTAATATGAATATTAAAGAGTTCGATCGCGTGCAATTATCGTTCCAACCGATGCAAGTAGATGATGAGAAACCAAAGCAGCACAATCTGTCGCGGGCGATCGATCGATCGGCTAATGAACGCACCTTCTTAGCATGGATGCGGGCCGCTATGGCACTCATGGGTTTTGGCGTCATCATCATCCGACTTCGCGTCGTGCAAATGCCCGTACATTACCGTCAGGCGATGGGGTGGAAGTTGGGTTTAATCTTCTCTCTAATAGGTTGGGCGACAGTCTTAATCTCAACTGTGCACTACTTCACCGTTCGCCACCAAATTGACCGCGATACCTACAATCCCCCAGACGCCATGGTTTTATTTTTCAGTTTTGCTGTGGGCTTATTGGGGATTGGAGTAATTTATTCGATTTTGGCAACCGCCCTGGGCCCAAGTAGTCTTGTAATACCCGATTGATTGCCAACAGGAGTTAACCATGAACAGCGATATAGTTGCCACGATCGCTTCCATTCTCATCTTAGGTGCTGCTATCTGGGCCGCATTCGCAGTGCTGGAGACTGTCGCGAAAATCGTCCCTAAATTGCTGGGCGTGACAGTCGCGATCGGGCTTTTGCTCGTTTACCTGCAATTTTACTGGGGCATCGATACCGCATATCTTTGGCAAACTGTCAAGCATTTGCCCGAAGCTTTCAATTTCTCGATCGGCGCCTAAACACACACCAGCTAACATTCTCAACAACCTCTCCCGGATAGATATTTTTATCTCGGAAACAAAGTAGATTTAGGCGATCGCCAACAAAATACGGTAACTCGATTGACTTACTAGACATAATTCTGTTTAGCTGTTAAACTACGGTAAGTCGATCGAGTTATGAGCTATTAACGTGGAAAACGCTAAAAAAGTCACTCAAGAGTACCAGCTTGCAGGACAACTGACCCAACAGTTGCCAGAAGCTAAGGGCTTTAAGGAAGTCTGGTTTAAAAAAATCAGAGGCGGGTTGCTTCTGGCAATTGGATATTTGCTATCACCGTTGTGTTGGTGGAACGACATATTTTTCAATCTGCCAATTGCCTACGCCTTTGGGTATATCTGTAGCTTGCTTTCCCCCGATTTACTGTTTCCTTGCACAATTGTCGGCTACTGGCTTTCCAATATTGCTGGAATTCTGTTGATGCAGCTAGGAACTTTAGATGTTTTTACAGACAAACCCAAGGAAAAAAACCTCAAAAAAGAGTTATTGACGGGTTTAGTTTCCTCAACCGCCTTCACAATTGTCGTTGTGGCATTGATTCATTTTAATGTTCTCGATACTCCCGATTTCTTTTCCGGCCAGCAGTCGGTTAACCTCAGCTCTGCTTTACCTGTGACGCTCGTCACTTCAAGGTAGAAAGCCGCATATAAACCCCATAAATTAATCCAGGGTTTTTAATCAGTTACACAGGTACATTTAAGAAAATCAGGGAGCTTTTACACTACAATTGATGTAGTCTTGTTTATTTGCATTTACTTACTTTTACCAAAAATATTGTTGCTGAAAACGCGGCAACTCTCAAGCCTTGAAGAGACAAATTTCGGGTCACAAATATTGAAATGCAAGTGAGATTTAGCCTGTGTAGCTGTGTTGCAGGAGCCGCCCAAGTTATCTATCTGTTGGTTGGCAGCGCTTAAATACACAGTTTTTGGGCATAACAGTGAACTACTTATTACTATCCTTTCTCAGCTTTTTTGTGGGCATTATCGTTGGTTTGACCGGAGTTGGCGGAGCCTCGCTCATCACCCCAATGTTAATTTTTGTCTTCCAGGTTCCGGCATCAATTGCTATTAGTTCGGATGTCGTAGCTGCTACACTGATGAAAGTTGTTGGCGGCTTCAAACACTGGCAGCAAAAGACCCTCGACTTGCAAGTAGTTAAGTGGCTGGCTTTGGGTAGCGTACCCGGTTCGCTGACTGGGGTGTGGATTTTACACCGCATCAAATCCAGCGGAAGTCAAGACTTAGACAGCATATTGCTGCGCTTTCTCGGAGTAGCGATCGCCCTAATTGTCGCTTTATCGCTGACCCAATTAGCGGTCAAAACATTTTTCCCTAATTTTAAATTGCCTTCGCCCCCTAAATGGGACTTAAATACTAATTATGGCCGTATTTGTACTGTGAGTGCGGCAGCAATTTTAGGAGGCTTAGTGGGAATCACTAGCGTGTCTTCCGGTTCGATGTTTGCACTGTTGCTGATTTCTTTTTTCCGCCTGGATACTTCTAAATTGGTGGGTACAGATATTTCGCAGGCGGCAATTTTGTTGATGTTTACATCTCTGGGACATCTCAGCCTCGGAACAGTAGACTGGAGTTTAGTATTGCCAATTTGGTTGGGTTCGGTGCCGGGAGTTTTGGTAGGTGCTAAATTCTGCCAAATTATGCCTCAACGCCCGCTAAAGTTTTTAATTTACGGAATGTTGGCGATGGCTAGTTGGAAGTTGTATCAAGTCTGAAAGGTAGGGGTAGTGCCCCGCCCATTGGTGTCAACGATCCCCTACAAACCTTTGTATATCTTGTTTATAGCAGAGTCTAGATCCCCCTTAAGAAGGGGGACTTTGAGAAGACTCTTGTCCCCCCCTTCTTAAGGGGGGCTAGGGGGGATCGAGACTTCGATATAACAAGAGAGACGGTCGGTTTGACGTTAAGTTGTCACCAAGGCCCTACTACAATTTAATAATTGCTGATTAATGATTCGAGTTCGCGGATCGTCGGCAATTCTAAATCTTTAAACAAGACTGTACTGAGGTAGCGTTCGCCATAAGAAGGCTGCACAAAAACTATCAATTTTCCAGCATTTTCGGGACGCTTGCCGACTTGAATTGCAGCAAACAAAGCGGCGCCTGCTGAGATTCCTGACAACAATCCTTCTTCTCTGGCAAGTCGGCGACTGTAGGCGATCGCATCTTCGTCGCTAACTGCAATCACCTCATCAATTAACTCTGGTTTCAACACTTCCGGGATGAATCCTGCGCCAATCCCTTGAATTTTGTGAGCACCAGATTTGCCTCCAGAAAGCACGGGGCTGGTGGCTGGTTCAACTGCGATCGCCCTAAAACTCGGTTTCCGCTGTTTAATTACCTCAGCAACTCCAGTAATCGTACCGCCGGTGCCAACTCCAGCCACTAAAAAATCTACTTTACCGTCTGTATCTTCCCAAATTTCCTCGGCGGTGGTTGCCCGGTGAATTTTTGGATTAGCGGGGTTGCGAAACTGTTGCAGCATGAAAGCATCGGGGGTTTCTTCTACAATTTCTTCCGCACGGGCGATCGCGCTTAACATCCCTTCATGTCCGGGCGTCAATTCCAACTGAGCTCCGTAAGCTTTTAACATCGATCGGCGTTCCGTACTCATCGTATCCGGCATCGTTAAAATCAGACTGTACCCTTTCGCCGCCGCGATCATTGCCAAAGCAATTCCAGTATTGCCTGAAGTCGGTTCAACTAAAATAGTTTTCCCCGGTTGAATTAACCCCGCATCTTCTGCCGCCTGAATCATGCTTGCTGCAATCCGATCTTTCACCGAAGCAGCCGGATTCATCCCTTCCAATTTTGCCACAATTTGAGCAACTACTCCTTCGGCTTGGGGAATTTTATTGAGCTGAACTAAAGGAGTTCTGCCAATTATTCCTGTAACATCCTTAGCAATTCTCATGGCTTAATTCCTCTCCAATTAAATGTAGTACATGGGATGTGCTTGTTTGCGAACATCCCGCTGTTCGCACAAATCTTGTAATGTGTATTTCCCCAAAACAGCCCAAGATGCCTGTTGAGCTTCCTGCCATATTTCTAGCACCGCAGTTTTTTCTATTGTTAGAGATTCCGAAACTTTTTGGGTCTGGCCGCTGCCGTCACCTTCGAGTGTCGAAAACACTTCTAGCAAAGTAATCTGCCAAGGCTCTTTCGCCAGTAAATAACCGCCTTTAGCGCCTCGCAAACTCTGCACGATACTTGCACGCCGCAGCACGGCAAGAATTTGGTCTAGATAGCGTTCCGGTATCTCTTGAGAAGCAGTAAGTTCGCTTACTGTTAGGGGCGAATCCTTCGGGTAGTGGCTCGCCAGTTCCAAGAGCGCTAACAGGGCATATTCTACTCTAGAAGATAGTTCCACATTCCCCACTGGCGATCGAGTTTAAATTGTACATTATATCATAGTACACAATTCCGGTAGATGTACAGGTGTTAATATATTTTTATTACAAAAACGGTTGGAGAAATCCCGTGAGCAACGTAAATGTAGGTTTAAGCTGTCGGCACTGTCGGTATTACGAGCAGCACGGGCACAGGGGCGGAAACTGCCTGATGCTCGGCGTGGGGGTACAGGGTGGGTGGAAAGCTTGCCCCTTCTTGGTTCCGCCCTTTGCACCGTCTTGGGAATACCCAGAAGCGGGTAGATCCCGAAAGTCTCAAATGTTGCAGGGAGCGAGTATTTTAGAGGCAATACCCCCGCCTTAAAGTAACTGCTAAGTAGGTTGCTGTCTCATCGTTAAGTTTATTCATACTCACCTACTTAAGGGCAGTCAACAGGTGCGAGATATCGCATCTGTTGGCAGTGAGAAGAAAGAAATCAACAGAAAGAAAAAAGCAAGTGCGATCGTCGCCCTTGCCTTTAAACTTATTGAGGATTCGAGCATTAAATTTAATTAACGCAATTTCGCTCCAGATTATCTCCGGCCCAGAGCATTCTCAATTTGATCGAATATCGCATTGTCAGCAAAGAATTTCTGTTGCACCGCATTCCAGCCGCCTACATCGGCGACAGTAAACAGTTTGCCAATTCTGGGAAACTTACTGCTAAATTCTCCGGCTACCGTCGAGTTAACAGGTCGAAAACCCGCTTTAGCAAATTCTCGCTGAGCTTCCGGCGTGTAAAGATATTTCACAAAAGCCTCTGCCACCTTAGTCGTTCCATGTTTGGCTGCGTATTTATCAACTACAGCCACTGGGTTGTCAATGGAAATATTCACTTGGGGGATGATGAAAGGTTCAGCTTCGCCCTTCGTTTTCGCCAAGAGAATTTCGTTTTCGTAGTTAATCAGTACATCGCCTTGGTTTTGTTTGTAGAAGGTATCAGATGCTTCGCGGGCATCTTTGGGAAGCACTGGCACGTTTTTGTAAACCTGGCTGACAAAGGTGCGGGCTGCTTGTTCGTTTCCTCCGTTTCGAGTTACGGAACCCCACAAAGCTAAGAAGTTCCAGCGCGCTACACCAGAGGTTTTGGGATTAGCAGTAATTACTTTGATACCCGGTTTGGCTAAATCAGCCCAGCCTTGGATTTTTTTGGGATTTCCGGCCCGCATTACTAATGCTGCAACTGATTTGCTAACAATTCCGCTATTGGGTACTTCTCGTTCCCAACCCTGTTTAATTAGACCGGCTTCTTGGATGCGATCGGTATCAAAAGCTAAGGCTAAGTGTACGACATCGGCTTCCAAACCGCTAATCACAGCACGGGTTTGGGAACCTGAACCGCCGTAGCTTTGGCTGATAGTGACATTCTGATTGTTTTCTCGTTTCCACTTCGCTACAAAGCCGGGAACAATCTTTTCGTAGGCGGACTTGGTAACAGAAAAGGAAACTAAGGTGAGTTCGACATCTTTTGGTTTTGACTGGCTGATTGCAGGCTGAGGAATTAACCAGCTCAAGCCTAAACCTACTGCAAAAAAGAAAGTAAAAACTTTAAACAGCGACGATTTCAGGAAGTTTGCTGACTTCCGAGAAAAACCTGCCCAACCAGTCTTTTTTTGCGAAAAGCCAAAAATTATACTTTTTACAGGTTCATACCACATTAAGGAGAGTTCCTTTTGTTGTTTGATTTTCTGGTGAATTGAGCGCAAAACTTAACGTAATGCGCTGGCAAGCAGTGCAAATGCAATCCGATTATATTTGCCAGGAACATCTATAACATTTCGCTATGGCACTAATTTTTGCCAATGGTAACAATGACACTATTGAGAGAGTTTTTTGCCCGTAATTGGGCATCATGCTTAAGTAGCGATCGGAAACGATCTCTGCTTAATTTAACAGACTACACGATTAACTACTTAATGTCTATAGGTAAACAGTATTTTATGGTTGCTTAATTATTGAGTCGGAGGAGCGATCGCAATTTAACTCCCGTAACACTACCCACTTCAGCAGCAGCAATCCACAGCCAACCGTGCCAACTGATGGAAGCAATGCCGCTAAAAAAAGCGCCGACATTGCAGCCAACAGCTAGCAGCGAGCCATAGCCATCAAAAATATGTCACAAACTCCATAGAAGTTTTTGTGAAAGATGATACAATATTTGGGTTGGAAAAGGTTAACAGTTAACAGTTAACTGTTAATATCGTTTTTTTATATTTCGTAGTGCCAAACCTCGGAAGGTTGGAGAATAATCCGGTGAAATGGCAGACGATCGATCAAGCCTTGCTGCTCAAAATGACCGAGGGTGCGAGTGACAGTTACGCGACTTGTACCGATGATTTCTGCAATGTCCTGATGCGTTAAAATCATATCGATCAGATGTCCTTGCTCTACCTCAGAACCAAACCTCTTAGCCAGCCAAGTTAATAGTTGATAGAGCATAAAATCAACTCTTTTGTAACCTCGCATTACCATAAAGTCTTCAGCCTGCTGAATGTGATTGAGCAAAATATCTCTATTTAGCCAGCGCTCGCCAGATAGTAAAATTGCTTCGACTTTAGTGAGGCATTCAATTTGAAAAGGATCGCATTTTGAGATCGGTTTGCCGATCGTGTCACCAGGCCCCCACAATCCCAAGGTGATAATTGTGCCATCTTCAAGCCATGTTACAGTTCGCACTACTCCAGTTTCAATTCGCCACAGAGCATTGCTTCTGTTGGGCAAGTGCGATCGGCGAGCAAATATATGTCGGCTCGTTTCATCAGTTTTAGTGGAAAGAGAAGCAATAGTCATAGCCAGTTACTGAATAAATTAAAGTTAGTTTGTAGCAGGTAGCAGGATAGTCTTGTCGGCAAAAATCTATATAACTTAAAGCTTTCCTAGATGCCTGCACCGTCTAAAAACTGTGTAATGAATAAATCAGAAGACAGGAATAATTTATGTTTTTCGACCTCTGCTTGCTCTGATTCAGTTGCTTTGAGCGGAGATAATTGAGATTTTAAAAAAGCAACCTGCTCTTCTAAATTCTTAATTCTATCGAACAAAGCTCGAATCGCTTGAGCTTCCAAATCCGGTATGCCTTGAGAATTTTGAGCATCTTCTACCTGCTTTTTCCGAGAGATAATGCGGCCGGGAATTCCCACAACTGTGCAATCGCTGGGGACATCCCGCAGCACTACCGAACCCGCACCAATCCGAACATTATTGCCAATTTGAATATTGCCTAAAACTTTAGCACCGGCTCCCACGACTACATTTTCTCCCAGCGTTGGATGCCGTTTTCCTATTTCTTTACCGGTGCCGCCAATGGTCGCTCCTTGATAAATTACAGCATAATCTCCAACGATCGCAGTTTCGCCAATTACCACCCCCATACCGTGGTCGATAAACACGCCCCTACCAATTTTTGCTCCTGGGTGAATCTCAATACCTGTTAAAAAGCGACTCAGTTGGGAAATCAAGCGCGGTACAAACGGCAGGCCAGCCGAATAAAGCCAGTGTGCTGTCCGGTGCAAAAAAAGTGCTTGCAGTCCGGGATAGCAAAATAATACTTCCAGCCAGTTGCGCGCCGCGGGGTCGCGTTCGTAAATAATTTGCAAGTCAGTGAACATATTTAGTCTCACCGTGTTTTGGTTATACAGTATCGGCCGTGCCGACGGTTTAAGCTGCCTAAAGCAGTATTGGTTTTGGCATTATTACATATAATACTGTAATCCGACCTAATTACAGTAGTTAATGGGGAAAAAATTTTTCTTTCCCCAGCCCTTTCTAAGCTGCCTCCGATATTTTCCGCGAAACAAACGGTACAGCTTGTCTGACTTCTTGGCGCAGCGGAATCTCGATCGAGAATTCCGTCCCCAATCCCGGTGTCGAATCGCAGCGCAGCGTACCTTTGTGCTTTTCTACGACAATTTTATAGCTGATTGACAGTCCCAATCCCGTCCCTTTTCCGGCTGGTTTCGTCGTAAAGAAGGGGTCGAACAGCCGTTTTTTGACATTTTCTGCCATACCGGGGCCGTTGTCAGATATCCGCACAATTATTTTATCGGGGATCGTCGAATATTCTGTGGTTATGGCGATCGCGATCGGATTGGCTTTCGCTGCTTGGGGCCCGCGATCGAGGTTGTAACTCTCAAGGGCGTCGATCGCATTAGCCAGAATATTCATAAACACCTGATTTAATTGTCCGGCATAGCACTCTACTAAAGGTAAATGGCTGTAGTTTTTAACAATCTCGATCGCCGGGCGATCGGCTGTAGCTTTCAGGCGGCTTTGCAGAATTAGCAGAGTGCTGTCAATGCCTTCATGGATGTTGACAGGTTTCATTTCGCTTTCGTCTAAACGAGAGAAATTCCGCAAAGATTTGACAATTTGAACAATGCGATCGGCTCCTATTTTCATCGAAGACAGCAGTTGCGGCAAATCTTTGCTGAGAAAGTCAAAGTCAATCTTTTCTAAATACTCGGAAATTTCCGAGGGAGGGCGTAAATAGTGTTTCTGGTAGAGTTTTACCAACTCCAACAAATCGCTACTATATGCGCTGGCGTGTTGAATATTGCCGTAAATAAAACTAATAGGATTGTTAACTTCGTGGGCTACACCAGCAACTAATAAACCCAAACTAGACATTTTTTCCTGCTGAATTAGTTGACTTTGAGTTTGCTGCAACTCTTGCAACGTTTGCTCTAGCTGTTTAGATTTAGCCGTGCGTTCTGCTGCTATTTTTTCAATTCTAGCGGTATAATTCCACAAGCTCATTAGATAAAGTGTCGCCGCTAAAGTTAAGATTGTCCCAAAAATTAAAACAGTCAAAGAACGCCAAAATCTTAGAGGATTAATGTACTCTGGCGTTAGCCGCAGTTGCAGCAACCACCTGCGATTTTCAATATTGAGAATGCGGGTACAACTGCTGCCGTCCGGGCAGTAAGCTCTTTCCCCAATTGGGAGTTGGTTTTTAATATTTTCGTCGGTAATTATCCTTTTAGTCTTTGCTTCGTAAAAAGCCAGAAATCTTTCAGCTTCAGGAGCCATAGCATCTTGAAGATACACATTAATAAAGTTGAGTTTAGTTTCCTGTAAAGCTGATTTGACAATAGCATCAACCAGCAAAACCCCCAGAGTAAAACCTTTCAAATTTTCTGGTTCCCTAGCAGAAAAATTTTCAGGCAAGCCTGCGGTATCACCAGCAGAAATTTGACTAAAAATTGGCATAAATACAAAGACGCTTGGTTGATTTTGTGAAGACCATTTTTGGCGGTCAGTCGCGATAATTTCTTGTCTTTTTACGGCTTTTTCTAACGCAAGCCGATTGGCAGTCAAATCTAAACCTAAATCTATTTCATCAGTCAGGAATTGCGGCGACTCAGAAACACGGGGCAGCCAAGCGATCGCCTTCAGGCTAGGATGGCGGTACAGGGCAGTACCAACAAATGTATTAATTTCTGGTTTTTTAACGCCGTCAAATACGCTGTAAAATGCTCCTGCTGCCCGAATTATTTCTAAATTGCCGCTAACATCTCTCTGAATCTCTGTAGCTATTTTGTCCAGTCGCTCTTGCAGTTCGGCTTGCATGGATTTGTATTCCCAATTGTACGCAACTGAAGAGGCGATCGCAGACAGTCCCAATCCTGCACAAAGTGTTAATCCTGCCTGAATGTAACGGCGATAAGCAAGTAAATTGCTAGTTGCTAAATTGAACAATTTGTTAGCATTCATATTCTTCGCTGACCTTTTTTTATCGTTCCCACTCAAAATTTCAGGAGGAAGCTTTTTCCCCTTCCCAGGCAGAGCCTGGGAATGAATTTCAGGAGGCTCGGCCTCCGATTTAGAGCCACGAGACAGCATTACCAGGCACGAGCCTGGTAACGATGTGGGAGCAGTGTTTTGTAAAAGCTCCCCGATAGTATTTTGAGTAAGATGCAGCCGCTGATTTAAATTGAATAAGCAGGGAAAGTCATCGCGTTTTTGGGCTTGACGTAAACCTGCTGATCTCGCGTTAACTGTAGAGAATCGAAGCGCTCGCGACTCACGTAAGCTGTTACTACCTGCTGCGATTCTAACAGTAACTCGGTTTGTATTTCCCGCCCTAAATGAATGATGCGGTTGACTTTTGCTAATGCAAAACCAGACTCCGGCTTAGTTTTAATTTCCACGTCGTGGGGGCGCAAAAACACTACTTCAGAATGGGCGGCTCCGTTCTTGTGAGCCGTTGTGGCGTTGCTGGTGAACAAACCCGCAGCATTCGACAGCACATTGACCGGCCCAATAAAACTCATCACAAAAGCTGATGCCGGTTTGTCGTAAATTTCAGCAGGAGTGCCAATTTGTTCGACTTTACCTTTGTTCATCACCACAATTTCATCGGCTACTTCCATAGCTTCTTCTTGATCGTGAGTCACAAAAACTGTGGTGATGTTAACTTCTTTGTGAAGGTTGTGCAGCCACGATCGCAATTCTTTGCGGACTTTAGCATCTAATGCTCCAAAAGGTTCGTCTAGCAGCAGCACTTTTGGTTGAACTGCTAGAGCTCTGGCCAAAGCCACCCGCTGGCGCTGGCCCCCGGAAAGTTGCGAAGGATAGCGATCGCCCAAACCTGTCAACTGCACTAAATCCAAAAGTTCATCAACCCGCCTGCGAATAGAGTCTTGAGGAACTTTGCGAATTTCCATCGCAAAAGCAATATTTTTCCGAATACTCATGTGTTTGAACAAAGCGTAGTGCTGAAACACAAAACCGATATGCCGTTCCTGCACCGACTGCTGAGTAGCATCCTCGCCGATCAAGTAAATATGACCCGTGTCCGGCGGTTCGAGTCCCGCAATCATCCTCAGCAGAGTCGATTTCCCCGAACCGGAAGGCCCTAAAAGCGCGACTAGAGAGCCGTTTTTTATTTTCAAACTCACGTTGTCAATGGCGTGGAAGGAGCCGAAGTGTTTCGATACGTTCTCAATTGTAATGCTCATGACTTTGTGTACCTATTTTAGGAGTTGACGATATTAACTCCATATATCTGACCGAGTTACAGTAGTATATCCTGAAATTAATATTTTGCAAGGCCTGTAACTTTTTGTATTGTATTTCGAGCTCTCCTGATGGGAACGGCGCTTGAAAGTTGACGCTGGCGGGCCGTCTGAGTTAACCCGCGAGGGTTTCCAGATGTGGCTGTAGCCGTAAATGCGATCGTCGGAGAATAAGCCATGCTGAAATTACGTAGAAACCGGGTTTGATGGACGAAAATACTGCATCATCACCTTTAAAACCTTTAATCCCCGTAAAAAACCCGGTTTCTTTGCTGTCGATCTATCTATATTTTACCGCTCCCGACAATTCCCCGACTCCCGGCGATATTAAAGATTTCATGTACAAATTGCTCAATCTGAGGTGCGATCGCACACAATTTAGATGACAATAGTTAATTCAGAAGCCCGCCAGCTTCACCTTTGAGAAACTGACAGAATAGTAAATTCTAACCAGAACACCACTATGGGAAAACCAACCGGATTTATCGAATTCTTGCGCGAATTACCCTCCGAACTCTCACCAGTCGAGAGAGTCCACAACTGGGACGAATTTCACCTGCCGATGGATGAGGACAAACTCCGCACCCAAGGCGCGCGCTGCATGGATTGCGGCATTCCGTTTTGCCACACGGGCACAATTATCAGCGGCATGGCAAGCGGCTGCCCGATTAACAACCTCATCCCCGAATGGAACGACCTCGTATATCGGGGACTGTGGAAAGAAGCCCTAGACAGACTCCACAAAACGAACAACTTCCCGGAATTCACCGGCCGCGTCTGTCCCGCACCCTGCGAAGGCGCTTGCGTGCTCGGCATCAACAACCCGCCGGTGACGATTAAAAACATCGAAGCCGCAATTATCGACAAAGGCTGGGATGAAGGCTGGATTACCGCCGAACCGCCCGCCAAACGCACCGGCAAAAAAATCGCCGTCATCGGTTCCGGGCCCGCCGGTTTGTCCGCCGCCGCGCAACTCAACAAAGCCGGTCATTGGGTAACAGTATACGAAAGAGCCGATCGACCGGGCGGCCTGCTAATGTACGGCATCCCCAACATGAAGCTAGACAAAGAACAAGTCGTGATGCGCCGCCTCAAAATCCTCGAAGACGAAGGCGTGACATTCGTCTGCAACACCGAAGTCGGCAAAGACTTACCAGCAGAACAACTGCTAAAAGAATACGACTCCGTTGTCCTCTGTACCGGCGCGACAAAACCCCGCGACTTGGGCATCCCCGGCCGGGAATTAAAAGGCATCCACTTCGCAATGGACTTCCTGACTGCGAACACCAAAGCACTTTTAGATAAGAGCACCAACGATAACTTCATCTCCGCCGAAGGCAAAGATATCGTCATCATCGGCGGCGGCGACACCGGCACCGACTGCGTGGGCACCTCCATCCGCCACGGCTGCAAAAGCCTGGTACAGCTAGAAATCCTGCCCAAACCGCCCTCGGAACGCGCGGCCAACAATCCCTGGCCCGAATGGCCGAAAGTCTACCGCCTCGACTACGGCCAAGAAGAAGCCGCAGCCAAATTCGGCGACGACCCCCGCGGCTATCTCACCACGGCGACCAAGTTCGAGGGCGACGAAAACGGCAATGTCACAGCCGTGCACACCGTTGAGGTGGAGTGGGCGAAAAACGAGAAAGGGCAGTTCATTCCGAAACACATCCCGGGCACGGAAAAGGTGTTGCCCGCGCAGCTTGTGTTGCTAGCGATGGGCTTCCTCGGCCCGGAACAGCCCTTGCTGGATGCGCTGGGATTGGAACGGGACGCCCGCAGCAACGTGAAAGCCGAGCACGAAAAATATACAACCAGCATTCCGGGAGTGTTCGCCGCGGGTGACTGTCGCCGGGGACAAAGTTTGGTGGTTTGGGCGATTAATGAAGGGCGGGGCGTGGCCCGGGAGTGTGACCTTTATCTGATGGGGAGCACTGATTTGCCTTAGTCGCCCAAGCGGGGGCGGGTTTATTAGATTGTTGGTTTCTAACATAAATGGTTGGTAAAACCCGCCCCTACGATCCGCTGTAGCGGCGGGTTTTACCAACAATATTTGATGAATACAAACAATCTATAAAAACCCGCCCCCACCCAACCAATAACCCAGATCAACCTGATGTTCTATCTCATAAAAAAATGTAGATTCGGATTTACCGTTGGGCGGAGCGGGTTTATTATATTGTTTTTTTTTAGGCATAGATGGTTGGTGAAACCCGCCCCTACAAATCCATCGACATAATATTAGATGACAATCGACTGTATATAAGATTTACCATTCCATTCGATCGCCAATGGACTAGATTCATTAATTTTGACTGAAGTATGAGGATACAATTCATCTTTTCCCCACAACAAAGGATTATTAATGATATATTCGCGAATGGCAAATAATGATTCTTCATTGCGGATGATATGTTCGTAATAACCGCGCTGCCATACCGATACGCCACTCACATATCGCATTTGGTTAATTCGCCGCGCTGAAGATGTTTTCAAACCCCGCACAATTTCCGACAAAGGATAGATTTTTGCTTTTATCAGCCCCAATTTATCGGATTCTGTATAATTTGTTTCTGGGCTGCCTTTCAAAAAAATAATTCCGTGCACGTGATTTGGCATCACAATAAAATTGTCTAATGCTACGTTTTGGTAACGTTTGGGAAGAAGGCTCCAATTGAATAAAACAGTTTTACCATAGGGACTCAATTGCATTTTATCATTAATAACTTCGCCGAATAAACATTCGCGCTGCCAACTGCAAATAAGCTGTGTTGCATCTAGATTGCCTATGGTATTAGAGAGGGAGAGAGGGAGAAGGGGAGAGGGGGAGAGGATTTGACGATTTTTAATCAGGGATCGAAATATACGATTTAAACGCAGAACAG